>Ga0214478_100031_pt1 | contig 59116 bp, 45 predicted proteins | sample M1_20Mar14CPVII9_2_FD_178001 | JGI IMG/M metagenome (GOLD analysis project Ga0214478, IMG submission 178001) | Marine eukaryotic communities from Monterey Bay, California, United States - M1_20Mar14CPVII9sort6BwellD7 | ecosystem: Environmental > Aquatic > Marine > Unclassified | place: USA... | reverse complement strand
GTTCCTTTTCAGGTGGAAAGCCTACAATAAGATCTGCCATTCCTATTGTCTATCGTATGTATTAGTATTTGCTATTACAAGAATATGTGATATGTGATAGCAATAGCAGTATGATAATAGTGATGTGCTCATGGTTGTGAAAATAGCCTCGAGGCTACTTTGATGTCTCCAGAGTCATTTGTGGGTCATTAATGCTAGTTGAAATTTGTTTTTAGTGTTGAGGTAAATGTGGAATTGTGAGGCCACAGAAAGTTAGGTAAGACCTGTGTCACATCCCTAACAGTTTAACCCTTCGTTTTAAATACTGCACAGCAGATTATGGGCTTCGCTTCCCATTTTTGTGTTTGAAAGGACGAGAAAAAGAGGAGGTAGCAGGCAGGATGATACCATAAGAACACATGATGAAATGGCAAAGATATCTAAGCGGCGGTAGTATTAGTACTGGGGTGATGATTCTGTCGTTGCAAGTAGTTATTGCAATTGCAACGGCAGCAGATCTAGATGGTGATCATGTAATGATGCGAGGAACTAACAGCGGCAGTATCAGAATCTATCATCATCACACATAGACGAGGATATAATCACTACAGCTAATGATACTAATGATACCACTCGTGATCAAGTTCTTAAAGGACAATCTTCTTCACCACATCATTATTATCGAAGGTTGATATCTCAAACTCAAATGAAGCATAGGCATAAGCCGAAGATCAAGAGGCGGCTGGGCATAGATGTTAATGTTATGGTATCAGTACAAGTTGGAGAAGACATACCAGATAGTAATATCAATGAAGTTGAAGAAGATATATCAGACAGTAATATCAATGTTTTTGATGATAACAGCAATGGCAATAACAAGTTACAATCTTTTTCTTCCCCTTCTGATGAGAATCTCAGTACCATCAATGATGTGGATATGAGTATGAGTACAAATGGAAGCCAACCTCCTGTTACACAAGAAGAGCCTCAGCCACCTGTTGCACCTGTTGCACAAGAGCCCCAACCACATATTATGCAAGGGCCTCCCGTCGAACAAATGCAAGAACAAGAGCCTCCCGTCGAACAAGTGCATGAAACTAAGAAGCCTGGAAATCCTCCAGGTATCAACAAACTAAAGCAGCTTAATGCTGTCAACAGTAGTAATAGTGGCACCAATAACAAGATACAAAAGCTCAATACCAATACCAAGAAAGGCGGTCAAGGCAAGAAGAAGAAGATAGGCAGTGGAGTAAGTAATAGACCAAATAAGAAGAAAAAGAAGAGTGGACGTGGCAAGAAGAAGAATGGTAGTGGAAATAAGACAAAGACTAATGGCAATCAGCTGAACAAGAACCAGTCTACCCAAAAGCAACCCAACAAGAATACAAGTGGTAATCAGCAGACTCTCAAACAGCAATACATGGCAGCCATGAGTGAGCAGCAGCTGTCTGAAGATGATTGTTTAAAACAGGACAGTCCCTATCGAACTTGTCTTGACACAATGTCAAACAGTGAGACGACAGTTCACATTTGTCAGGCACCCTTTACAAGACGTAACGAGAAACTAATCAGTGGTGAAATGTACCTTTCACTATTGCAAGATAGTACCCCAATAGTACCGAATACCGTTCAACAAATGGAGGAGTACACACTCAGTTACTTAGCTGATAATATCGGAGGACGATTGTTTGAGCCCGTGTGTGTTCAAGTGTTGGACGATTCATATAAGACAAGCAGTGGCAGAAACAGTAACAAAAAGAATGTATTCAAGAGGGGTAAGAAGAATGAAGATGAGGAGGAAGTCGAGGATGTTGAGTCAAACACATTACTTCTTCTGGTGACTTACATTCAAAAGATGGGGCCAATAAATAGACGTCTTGAATTCACGAATAGTACCTTCCATCAATTACAAGTTAGGCTGTTACAAAGTTCATGTACACCACTTAATCGGGCACAGTGTTGTTCACAGAGTGCCATTAATACGAATGCTGGAGCCTTCTGCACATCAATAGGATGCGATAGCCGTCGGTGTGGGAGAGGGAGGCAACCTAGACGGGCAAACTTCTTTGTAAAAAGACGAATATTGAAAGGCCAAGAACCTATCGTGGCGCCATTTGCAACCAAAGGTAAAGACTATTGTTGTCTTGATGACGAATCACTAAAGCAACGAACTAAGTTTGATCCCATGATGACATTAGCTGAATTGGATGTGAAGGATATCGATGATGTAGCAGTATGCAGTGCCAATAGATATAGTATCATGACGGTAAGTTGTTTTGCTTTTGTATCATTCCCATTTCACACCATTCGCCTTCAGTCCTCATCATTATGTTTATGTTCAACGCATAGTTTGGTACACCGACAATAGACTGTCACGAATTTGTTGCTAAAGACTGCAAACAAAACGATGATATTCTTCCAGAACTAACAGTATCAAATGGTGGATGTACAACAAAGGGTGGAAAGATTGCAGGCTTGTCCAGCTCACCCTATAACAAAACTGATTCACCCACAGTATCGTAAGTTTACTCTGAATGTACTGATGTGAACCGATATGTAAATTCTGTCTAATGCCATGTACTTCTTCATATATCCAGACCAACGAATGTCGCAACAAAGTCTCCAAAGACTAACAACCCAACGATTCAGCCAACTTATGAACCCAGTAAGTATACACCTGCATAATCATCATACCAAGGATATGTCATTAAACAATATCCTCATACCCTAATATGTCTCAAATCATAGCTGAATTGCCCACCGAGATGCCAAGCCACTCTCCTACATATACACCGACTGACTGCCGTGATGTAGGTGAAAGGTGTGCTGTTTCTAGTTCTAACTGCTGTTCTTCAGATTTTACTGTTTGTAGTCTAAGTACCCGAAGATGTTGTGGAGTAACGGGCTACCACTGCAGCGATGATTCAGATTGTTGCTCAGGCCTGGATTGCCTCGGACGTAGGACTACTGGCTTCGATACAAAAGTTTGTGGGATACTACCAACTCATCGGTAAGGAAGTGTGTGTGTATATATGTGTGTATATAATGTGTAACATTGCCTCTCACATCGTGTATGATAGTCCTACTTGGTACCCAACAGAAACCCCGACAGAGTATCCGTAAGTGTATTACCTCAATGATTGTCATTCGTTTGTCAATAAAGTGATACCAATCTTTTGTTTTCTGAAGAACGGTGGACCCTACAATGTTTCCTACGACTTCTCCGTAAGTGACACGTTTTCGAATGATGAATAGTGATTCGTTGTTGTGCCTGATGTACATTGTTATGTTCTTTATAGAACAATATTTCCCACAGTGAGCCCCACCTTGTCCCCGTGAGTATCTTCCCTCTAATTGTGATATATTATATAACCGATTTTGATGTTTCTAATTCTTGGTACGGGTTTGAAGAACCGAATCTCCGACCGTATCTCCCACTCGGAGACCTATATAGGAGATAGGCTTCTAAAAGTCTAAAGATTCGAACATCCCTGCCGCTTGTCTGAAGGGTGTCTAATGCTATTGTATTGCCCGAAGTTGATAATGAATACCCTGTACTGTATGAATACCCGTAAAGCTACTTATATAACCAATCTACTTTTGCAAATATATGTATACTACTCGCTTGTTGATTACTCCATCTCATCCTTCTTTGTGTATAGAGTTGATGATGTTCGTCCTCCTCCTCCCTGTTTCCCTCCCTGAATCTTACTTGACGTCATCATCCTTTGGTACTATCGTTCTTATCATCCTTCCTCCTTCTCTACTCATAACCGAACAACCTCACCACTTTCACAACTAACTAAGGCAGCATCACATATCCTCTGAACAGCTATACAATCCTCTTCCTTCACTGGCCATTCCACTACTGCACTACTCCCATCTTCCTTAACATCATCATTATCTGCTGACAACAATACATCAGCAAACAAATCCAATTCATTACTAAATGCCAATTCAAATCGTTGTGGAAATGAATATTGTAATTTTGATAAATGTATACCTGACGAGTTTGAAAGTTGGGTTGTAGTGGAGTGTGGATTGGATAAAGATGCCAAGCCATTGGTACCGAATATCTCGAGACGTTGATCATATCCGTAGGTTGCTCCTCTACTTAGTGTTAGTGTCACCACGGTTCCTGTCGTAATGTATTTAGATAGAACGAGAAGTGATGTGAAATGTTAGAATTTGCAAATGCTCATGACATAATCGTTGCAAGACGTGTCACTTAAACATTCATCATAAACAACTCAACATACCTTTACTAAACTTCATAATCATAGTAGCATTATCAATAACACCCTTCTCTTTCAATTCATCATCGGAACTAGTCCCGGTAGCATAAACACTAACTACCTCATCCTTCAAAGTCCATCGAATATAATCAATATCATGTGCTGAACAATCACTAATGATATTACCACCACCTTGTAATAGAAATGTACGTGATGGTATTGGATGATCACCGAAGAATATTGATGCTGTTAATGGTATACCAATACCACCTCCACTGCCTTCATCTTTTGTGGTAGATTGCGTAGTTGTTGGGTTATTAATTCGATTGTATAATTCCAAATAGCTAGGATCAAATCTTCTTTGAAATCCACAACATAACTTCACACCATATTGATTCGTAACTTTATATAAAGTTCGTACTTTTGATTCAGTTTCATCAATTGGTTTTTCTGTAAATATTGATATACCTGATTGTGCTGCGTGTGTAATTAGTGATGCATGTGTTGGTGTTGGTGTTGAGATTATTATACCATCTAGTTTTGTTTTTGATTGGGTAGTGGCGATTGCTTCGTTTAGTGATTGATAATGTGAAGTCTGAAGATTATTGCAATGAGATATGAAAGAAGTATTGCAATGAGATAAGAAACTGTATAAATAGACTAAAGACATGATGATAGCATACAATACTTACACGATATACATTACCAAGCTTGGCAGCCTCATCAACATTCGAATCGACTACTCCAACAAAATCATACTTTGGTGACGAATAGAGTGCCTTGGCACGAATGTTACCCATCCGACCACTCCCTACTAATAATACACGTGCTTGACGAGTAGCATTTTGTAGGAGGTTGGTTGCTGAGAATGCCATGGTACTAGAGGAAAGAAGTCTGAGCCTTGAGGGTCGGGTGCACCTACTAAATAATCTAATTTCTAATATACTTGTTGTATTTTGTGTTTGTTACAAATGTGTCTATACAATAATGAGCGTTTGTAGGGTATTATTATATATACTATAGATCACTGAATATTGGCCCTGCTATATATTATTTATCTCAACATACTATACAGGACACAAATGAATTTTAGACATTCCACTTGTAAGCATATCAGCCAAAAATAAAAGAGGAAGATTGAAGATTCTTTCGCAAACCAAACTAAACCATTATGTGTGTGATATAATAGTACCCAGCAGGTATAGAATAGATAAATAGGCTGTATCGGTAGTATTGGTTGGGTTATTTTGTGGCGGCGGTGGTTGAAAAGGCGATCGAATTTGCAATATGAAAAAAGAAGACACATCTTGTGAGCATTTTTCCCCCCTGTCCCTCCATTGTATTGTAGCAGATTATATACCGCTTATCAAGCTTGTCTGCTGATATTGATAAGCCCTGAAATATATAATATAGTAGTCTGGTGTCGGTGGTAGCTGTATAAGGTCGATTATTGCCGACACATCTTGTGAGCACTTTTTTACAAAGTCGGTGCATCAGATAATGGACGAAAGCAACAAACGTCAGAGGACTGCTTCCTCTAATAACAATGAGCTTCATATTAACGATCTTCCCGATGGTGTATTAAAGGGTATATCAAGTTATCTAGCCAAGCCGTCAAAAGTGTTATTTTCAATAGCAAGGAGACCCAATGGTCTATGGATATTCCGTAATTGGAGCGTATTAGATTTTAATGATATCGAGAAGAGCTTAGCTGCTAAGTTATCAGATGATGATATTGGTGAGATATTGAAACGCATAGATGCCGTTAACAGACTACAAATATTAAAGCTTGCTGGGTGCGTTAACATTACTGGTAGCGGATTAAGTTCTCTAAGTAGAGCTTGGGCAATACAACAGATTGATTTGAGCTTAGTAGGGAAGCATGAAGTTCCGTTGATTGAACCAGAACCAAAATTATCTGAAGATTTAGTATTACCTATACTTGATAGTATTATAATCATCAGAGAACGTAGTTTAAAGCAATTGGAACTTCCTAAGAAGTGGAGAAACACATCGAGCACAGAGTTGACACAATTTTTCGAGAGGTATAGCAACTATTTGGAAAGTCATAGACATCGTTGTTCAAAATGTGATAGAACTTGTACGAGATCAGGGGGTATGGAGTGGATAGATCTTGTTGAAGGAGATGAGTGGCATGCAACCCAAAGTTTCACATGCTCTGGATGTTTAAATTATTTTTGTTCTGACGGTAATTGCCTTGATAATGATAATCAGCCATACGTCCGTTGGTGTAAAAAGTGTGAAAGGGGATATTGTCGGAGCTGCTCTGCTGTGAATGAATGCGTAAGTTGCAATGGAGATTTCTGCGTCGAATGTTCCGACATGAACGAAGTGAAGGGGTTAAGTGAGAGATTATTTTGTGACGCCTGCTATGAGGAGGAGGCATGCCATATTTGCAACCGTACAAAGTGCAGTGCTTGTGTTTATAGATACGAATGCGATTTGGATGGTTGTGACAAAGCAATATGTGACGACTGTGTAGAGAGTAAGGGTGAGGGGGGCAGGTGTGATGCTGATTCTTGCGGTGGAACATTTTGCTCTACAGAATGTCGTTACTTGGCATGTGGTGGCACAGATGCGACGAAGGCTTGTCCTATTTGCTTGATGGCCACTGCATCAGCTTTCCGTAGTAAGTTACAAGAGAGTAAGAAAGAGATTGAGGAGTTGTGCCAAGGGATGGATGATTTATACAAGAAGTATATGAACGTCGAAGGCGATGGGGACAATTAGATCAATGCAGATATTAGTCTATATAGGATAAAGGAGCGAGAATGATAGAAGGGCCAGTATGGTGATATGGATATACCAAATGTATAATAGATGATCTATCTCAATGTTAAGTATAACCTTTACTATGATTCCTAGCTACTCCTCTAGTATCCCTCTCGCCAAGCATCCTCAGATGTGACATATCATATGCACTCTTATACCATGATATTGGTACTTTCATATCTTACCTCTATCATCATTCAGACAGTCAGTCAAGAGTCAACTGCGATTTCACCCTTCTTTTCATATTCTCTTTACCATGCCAAAGTATGTGTATCGGACGAAGATATGCCTCCGGCATTATTATCGCCTTGATTGAATTGTATCTCGGTAGGGGTACTCCTATTACTCTTATCTCCTACTCCGAGTTGACCTCTATCATTCAAACCTGTGCCATACAATCTACCATCGGAAGTTTCAAAGAATACTGATCTTGACGATGGGCCTGATCTCACCCTTTCAATTCTACTGTTCCCCATGTTTTCTCTATTGACAGTAGTTTCAGCAGAGCTTTTATCAGAAGTGGATCCATTGCCTAGTTGTCCGACATCATTCCTACCACATGATATTGCAGAAGTACCCGTGTTAAGCACTATATAAGATGATTCTGAACCAGCGACAAATGATGTGTACTCTTGATACTCATCAATCTTGATCGGTCTACTTTCATCTCCTCCTGTACGGCACAGCTGATGATAGTTGTTCCTTCCCATGGCATAAAAGCCATTGCTTGTTCCAATTAATGAATGGTAACTACCTGCTGATACAAACTCTACATCGTTTAATCCATTTCCATTATCTGGAGTATTCTTCGAGGAGGTAACCCCAAGACCTAACTGCCCAAATTCGTTATTGCCACTGTGAGAGGTAACATATGTGGTGAGAAAGGTGTACAATAAGAAGTATACAAGTCAACTAAGAGAAAACTTACCAACCATATAGTTTGTTCTTATCACTGACAATCAACGTAAATTCAATACCTACTGCGGCACTGATTGCCTTCTCGTTATTGGGCATATTGATTTGTGTCGGGAACTCTCGATTCCCTTCATCTCCAAGACACAACTGCCCACGATTGTTGTATCCAGAGGCGTATATGTTCCCATCAATGTCTATGAATACAGAATGTAAGTCTCCTGACCCATTTGATGATTCTACTCCGGCGTATACCTTAAAAATCTGCGGTGCATTGAACGCTTCGCCATCCAAGTTGACAAACGTCGGTATTCTTTGGAGCTCGTTAACTCCATTCTGCAAGTCAACTCTACTAATGCCAAAGTGGCCTCTATATCCCGAATCAAGGTTGTCAATCTGGCCTGCAACTGCCGGTGAGCGATCATTCAAGATGACTAGAGTATATTCTGAACCAGCAGAGGCATCATAGACACGCTCATCGATATCGGTTGGCTGTTCGACATCTGTATTCCCGTCATAACCAATGGAAGATCTTGCACCCCAGAACCACAAGTCACTTGATTCCATTACACACACATTGTTCCCGGTCAATGGAAAGTTATCAAAACAAGTAAATCCATTGCAACATTCATCGTCTCCATTGCCTCCACAAGAATCTAATTCTAAACCACATACTGTTCGTGTTGGTAGAGATGATAATGTTGGTTGTGTTGATACACTTGGAGAATCAGTCGGCATAGCTGATTTTGTTGGCTGTGATGATACAGTTGGTTGTGCAGATGGTAGGGCCGTGGGTGATGTACTAGGGAAATCTGAAGGTGATGCTGATGGAGATGCCGACCTTGGCGTTCCGTCATTTAGAGTTGGAGATAGTGTGCTGTAGACAAAATAGTGTGAACAGAAGTGTCAGTACATAGTAGTAGAACGGATTGTACATTAGGTAATGACATAGACTTACGGTTCTTCTGTTGGATTGAGAGTTGGCTCGAGAGTTGGCTCCAATGTTGGCTCCAATGTTCTGTGTGTACAAGAGTTTAAGGAGGAGAGATTGTGTTAGAGTACTAATATGAGTCGAGTATTGAATAGTAATGATGATGCATCTTACGGAAAGTCAGTCTCGTCATCATCAAAGAAGGTAGGAAACTGAGTCGGCAAGTCAGTGAACTCGGTTGTTGGAAAGTCCCTGTTATTATTGGTAAGGGAAGGAGGATGCATGGATTAGACATTAAAGAAATATTTTGAACACATCTTATGCACACTTTTTTCGCAAATTCAACTTACGAATCGAATGTAGGTGATATAGTAGGTAGCAACGTTGGCAGTTCTATATAAGTAGGCGTAGCAGTGGGAGTATCTGTTATAATAGTAGGCATTTGAGTTGGTTCAGAGGAAGGACTATAGATAGTATATAGAGTCGATAGTGTTAATGAAATGAGAAAATGGTATCCTTTTCCAAAAGACATGTCTCACTGCATCATTTAACTCACCTCAACGTTGGTAGCTCAGTCTCCGGCCGTACACATTCTTCTCCTAAACATATCAATCCTGAACAACAGTCTTCTATGTCTTCACAGGTTTCCAATTCTTCACGACAAATGAACTCAGTCTGTTGAGATTTGATAGAGAGCATTTTTGTTCAGATGTCTACCTCCATCCCTTACTGTTCAAAGAAGCATGAACATTAATATGTACTTACCGGTTCCATTGTAGGTATACGAGTTGGATAATCAGTCGGCTCATCTGTACTCCCAGCTAAAGAAGAGAAGAGGATAAAAGGATGAGATATCAACTCTCAGACGAATAATAAAAATTGACACATGATATGCACAAAAACTACTCACTCGGCAATTCCGTGGGTTCGATCGTTGGTTGATATGTCGTCGGCGAGTCAGTTGGTGGTGGTGTCTTCTTCTGAGTTGGTCTTGGAGTTGGTACCCCGACAAGTTTACCCTCGGCAGTGAAACAACCACCATTCAATGGAGTTACCTTGGGGTTTAGCATGTCATCATTTGCTGAACAGTCATATACTTGGTTGAACTCTTCACATGTTAATGTTGGTGTTCCATACTAAAGATATAACAGGGGAGTGAGAGATGTAGATCAAGGAGACTGTACAATAGCAGGCAAGTAAGGACAGATACCACTGGCTTACCTCAATAACTCCATACCGATTAGCAGAACAAACTGCCACATTGTCAACATTTTCCATATCCAACTGTGACCATGACTCGTCTGCCTCAAAATCTGTATACTTATTTAATCCCTCTGTATAATCCTTATCTTTTAATATGTACGGCCGTAGTGGATAGGCCAATCTTCTATTGTTTGCTTTGTTATTCGAATTGGTGACGGGGAATGAGATTTGTTCATCACCATCCTCAACTCGGTGCTCTTCTAACAGCCCCTCATCCTCTTCTTTTTCCTCAACCAAATCACGTCGATTAAAGAAGTTGTTCTCAGGTCTTCTCCTACCAGTACCACAATGCTGTACATTACAACCTAACTTACTACACCACTGTCCGCGTTCATTATTAATGGAATGTTGTGTACAACATAATGCACGTTGAATTGGTGTGCATTCATCTGCTCCTGTATTGGTTTGTAACGACCTACCTTGAGTATGCAATTGTTGCAATTCTTCGTCATCTTGGTATATCTTTTCAATTGTACTGTCTACATTAAACAATACCTCTTCCTCTTCTCCTGTATCTTCTATATCTTGCTGTTGAGTAGAAGTATCGTCTATATTCTTCTCAACATATGTCACATGTAACCTAAGTGTATTTGATTTAATAACCTCCCTTTGCAATTGTCTATTAAACACATTCTTCCTTCTACTATTATTATCATTATCGACTAGCTGTATACCACTACGATCAAATCCTCTTTCATCAACTTGGACACAAGCAACATCAAACTTTCTATTTGATCCAATATTATCTAATAAGTAACTTAATGTATATTCCTCAAACTGCTCTATAGTTGTGCAATTGACAGGAGTACTATCTTGTAATAATGATAAGTACACTTGTCCATTTATAAGTTGTTCTTTGGGGGTAGTGTGTGGTGGTAAATAGGTATGTATTATACTTTCTCTGTTAGATTGTCGATCTATACATGTTCTGTAGGGATTGGTCTGTTGTAAACATCCTATACCTGTATTTTTCATTGTTAAGAATTGATCTCTTGTTTCTACTACTTGATTATTGTTGTTGTTAGTTTGTAGGAGTAGTTGCTGTTGCTTCTTCTTTTTCATACCCTTTTTCTTATTCATATATCGTCCATTTGTCTTCTTTTTCATATTATTGAAACGACCATCGTTTGCATTGTTGTTGAAGATGTTGTTCAATCCCTTCTTCTTCTTGCCTTTCATCTTTTGTTTGGTACGACCGCCGCTATTGTTTGTATTATAGATACTCTCATTATTTAGGCTGAGCTTCTTCTTCTTTTGTTTCTTCTTCTTCTTCTTAGCTCTTGCAGTAGTGACAAGATTGCGATGTGTTGACTGTCCTTTTAGTACCCTTGTTCTCTCACGTATGACATTTATATCATTCTCTATATAAGAAGTACCCCGTCTTATATGATGCTGAGCATTAGCAACACTAATCAACCGTATGATCGAGTAGCATATAAATCCGATTAGATGTATCTTTTGTATTTGTATCATTTTGGGTGAATTGCAAAACTATTAGACGATAGTATCAATCATCTCCATCTCTCTATTGCAACCACAATCTCTTTGCAAATCATAGGGGGGATAGATGGCAGCGTCGATAATAATAGTGCTGCTTCTCTTAATGAGGTCGATACATAGACCGAAATATTTAGACGAACCCTCCTGATAGAGGAGGAAGTGGTGGATGAGGTGAATTTAAAGTTTGTGTGTTGTATGACCACTAGTGCAGATATTCTTGCACACCGTGCAAAACAACTTGCACCGTGCAATTGCATTGTGACATCGCTAAAAGAGATCAAAAAGGTAAAAAGGAGGGCATATTTAGGGGTATCGCTCGCTTACATTATCAATGAGAATTGCATTAGTTGGTAGTAGTTGATAGATAGTATGTTTCATAATGAATATCGATATGATACATACTATACAATTACACGGTGCTCGTTGTTTTGCAATGATGTGCTCGAATATGTGCTCTCATTGTTATACATAATAACGCTCACTGTAACACGTGCATTGCATTGGAGACTTGAGTACATGAATCTGCACGCGTTCAGCCCCACATGCCCACATTCACTATCGCTCATGCGTGCATTTTGGGGCTTCACTAGTGCAGATTTCATGCACTAAAACCTCGCATGCACTGCACTGGTTACAGTGCACGTTATTAAAGTATGCTTGGACGAGTACTCCGTACTTCTTTTTTCAACCAACGAGCAGGTGAGAATGTATATTATCATCTATTGTTTCGAGGTGTGTGTGGATAGGGGATCTAATATATTGAGAACTAAAAAAGAAGTGTCACCTTTTGCAACTCTCAGTTCTAGTCTATGTTTATGATATACTTGTTACATGTGGTATAAATTGTACCCTAACCTGATATATGTTTCTATGTACAATAGGAAATCATGTCTTCTACCGATTACGCCGCGTTGGTCGATACTATCAAAATTGAGGATATAACATCCAATAAGATAAACCAATCAATTCTACAACAGCTCATGGATAACGATGGAAGTTTTAATAGGCTATACATTGTTGGTGGATCAAGTGATGATCAAGATCATGATGATTATATTCCCGACGACGGAGAAGACACGGGATGGTTGGGGTATTTCATTGGTCAAAATACGAAGTTACAACATCTACATTTCTTCGAAAGAAGTAATACGTATACTGAATCTTTTTTTAGAGAGATTAGTTGCAATGCGTCTATTGAGATGGTACAATTTAATGGTATTAGCTTAGTGAATGGAAATCTGATTTCTATGTTGGGTCCAATCTTCCAAAACAACAACAGTCTAAATGAGATTAGGATAGGAGACTGTTACATATTTGATAGTATTCGTCAACTATCATTAGCCATTGGAAATTGTAACAAATCTCTGAAGACTTTTGAATTAGGCGATAATGGAATCAGTTATGGGCAGTTAGTTGATATCATTACAGCATTGAGTATGCACCCACAACTGGAAGTGCTTACTTTTATGGGTATGAGAATCGGTAGAAATGAATATACTGCATTAGCAACCCTTTTACGCTGTACAACTACCCAGCTACAAAAGCTTGATCTCCGTAGAAGCGACATTGATGATGAAGGGATTGAGGCATTAGTCGATAGTCTTGCCGGTGTTAATCGGTTACGGCAGCTGCACCTTTCAAACAATAGATCAATTACAGTTAGAGGTTGGAAGGCGGTAGCAACTCTATTGGCAACACCCGGATCTAATCTTGAGAAGCTCAATTTTAGTAACAACACCATTGAAGATGAAGGGGCACGAATCTTTGCAAGTGCACTGGTAAACAACACCACTTTGAAGGCGTTGTACTTAGATGGTAATCATTTAATAACTGCAACAGGACGGGCACCCTTCAAGAAACTGCTTTGTGATACCTCCAGTGTTAATAATACATATCTCTCAAATCACACACTTGAACAAACGGGTACTACTATAAGTCCGTGGGTGGATTGGAATAGGATGAACAATGCAGACAAACAGCAAGTTGCAATGAAAAAGATAATACATGTCCATTCTTATTTTGATATGCAACCCTTCTTTGAGTGGGAGTTCAAAGTCTTGCCACTCATGATAGATTGGTTCAAAAAGGCTGACGCTTGTACAGACTATCTCTTTGAGAGAAAGAACCACAGGATGAAACTGTCGGCGGTTTATGATTTCATCAAGGAGTTTCCCATGTTATATATTGAGCCTGTGACAAGGAAAGAGATTGCAAAGTATGCTGATATGGAAGAGCAATTACAAGGGGATAAGCTGGTAGAGATTCAACAGCTAAAGGCTCGTGCCTTGAGAAGACTTTGATCAGGAAGCAGGAATTATAAGCATAAGTGTTTGATAGTACCTATCAATGGAACATTAAAATAGTTAGCTTGCCATTTACAATCTCATTACTTTTATTAAGCTATTCACTTCATAAACATACACCCCGACATAAAAACTTTCTTCTACAATTCCTTCCTACCAGATCTTATCTAATGCCAACCCCATCTCTTCTTATTCCAATCACCGCTCGAAGAGCTCTGCCAATCATCATCATCCTTGCCCGCTTTGCTAGCCCACGAAGAACCCCAATCATCATCATCATACTTTCCTGCCTTACTACTACCTGCCCAATCATCATCATCATCGTCTGATCCCCATTTGCCAGATTTGCCACTTGCCCAAGTATCGGTTGATTTCCAATCTGCTGATTTACCCCAATCATTCGATGGTTTCGACCAAGACAGAGGAGCGTCCCATGATGGCTTACTCTTCCATGATGGTTTCCAAGCTGGTTTCCAATCGCCGCCGCCGCCTCCCCAGCTTCGAGAGTTTGACCATCCATCATCATACCTAAATTAAGTGAGGAGAGTTAGGGAGTGTCAGTTTCAATTCGAATAAGTTGAGCATAAGATATGTGCACATGATATAAAGTGCATAAGATAATCAAAGATAAACGTACCATGTCGGTGCCATAGTCGGGCTAGAATAAAGAGAAATACGAATTATAATAAAGTTAGTATACACATCATGTCATCACATACACCAAATCAAAGAATCTGATAGATACTTACAACATGGTAGGAAAAGCCGTAGGATAATCAGTCCACTTATTCGGCTTCGGATGCCATCCTTTTCCCTTATTATTACCATGATGTCCCTTTGGTCGATTATTCCACCAACTTGGTCTACCTTTATCATTTGGCCAACTCTGTCCACGTTTCCAATTGGGTGGTCGATTATTGGGTGGTCGTTGACCAGGCTTGGGACGTGGACCTGGATTGATGGAGGAAGATTTACGTCCATTGGGACGACGACGTCCTCCGTAGTTGTTTTTTCGTCCTCCGTTACGTTGTCTATTGCCTCCTCCTTTACGACCGGAGGATGTTGGTTCCATACCTTCTAATACCGTGGCTAGTTCCTCCTCGGCCTGTTCAATTGTCTCTTCCAAGGCGTTAATCTCTTCTGTAATAATCTCTTCCTCTTCTACTTCTGCCTCATTCTTATTGTTGTTCTTACGACCACCCCGACCTCCCCTACCATTATTACCTCTTCTACCTCCACCACCTTGTCCTAATCCAGTACCCTTTGTTCTTGCCAAATGATGTTTCTCTCTTTTAGTCAATCCTTCATTTGATACAGTAGCAGCAGTATCCTTGATGCGATCAACAGTCTTACCAAATCGATCTAACTTATTCTCTTCTTTCTTACGTTGATCTCTCTTACCACCTTCGCTATTGTTATTGTTGTTGTTTAGTTGGCCATTCTTCTTACGTTGTGCACGCTTTTGTAACTCTCTTCCAACAACTTCTTCTGATAGACGACGATTATGCAGAGCTTCGTCATTGTTATCTTCAATTGCAGCGCTGGCAGTATCCCATGCATTATCATTAGTGTTGGCATCTGAATCAATTATAGATGGATTGACATTACTATCACTTGGTATAGCTGATGAAACTACGAGTAGTGATATTGGTAATAGACGTCTCATCATTTATTTTGTATAATATTTTTTTGAGGATCTTTATATCGGCTAATTATTAGCGGCCACTACTTAACCACGCCAATCCGCCGCACTACTGTTGCAATGTGATCAATGGAATGCGCTGCAGTGGTTAGACTAGGGGAGAGTATGGTCATTAAGCCTTCAAATATTGAGAAGATATCAACCAACAATTTAGTGAGTAGTTGCTTTCAAACTTTATTACAAGAAAATATGATACCCATCGACTGGACTTATGAGACCTAATTTTGCATATTACTACCTCCGCTAACCCTATGTGTATATATAAACATCAATATGCTGTATATAAAGCATCTATCAACTCTCCTGTTGCTATCACCTCGACTTGTCACGTCACTTGAATTAATAGAAATAGACAAAGATACTTCTTCACAAAAGTATCTTCGAATGAGTGAGTCGTTACAACTACCGCCGGGTAAATCGTACAGTCATAGACAACTGAAAAAGGAGAAGAAGGACAAAAAGGAGAACGATAACAAAAAGAAGAATAGTATATTCAAATGGATGTTTAATTTCGAAGACAATACAAAGCCTGCCGTAACGGAGAATAAAGATAGTAACGATGTAGTGCCAGAGGTAGAGACTAATAATACAATCAATGATCACCAAGTAGTTTCAAAAACTATATGCATCCTTCGTCATGCTGAACATAATAGAGAATGCAATATAGATAAAACAGAATGCAATGAATGGCTACGACCAAAGGGTATATAAGACGTGTGGATAGATTAGTAAATTACATGAAAGAGAATGATATTATTAATGATATTACACATGTCTTTGCAACACATCTACCAAAAACATTGTTAACTGTGTTACCAATTGCAGAGATGGCAGATGTTAATGTTACGACATTTCCCAAAGATGCAGAGTATTCAGTAGATGTAGTTGAATCAGTCTGTCCAACTTTAAGTGCAATAAAATCTACTCCAATCAACTCAACCATCATCATTTCAGGACACGGAAGAACGATATATCAAATATTAAGTAATGGAGTTAATACTAAGTGTGTTGGATTAGGATTGGATACGAGTAATGACCAAATGATATTTCCAAAAGATGAAGATGGTACTTTGCCCGAAGATGATATTGGTTTTTCAAATTTATGGAAAGTTAGTATTATAGATGAGACTGATGATGATAGAAAGAGTGTTGTGAAGCTGGATGAACATGTTTTGATATAAAGATCTGCCTGACATAAATCTTTATTGTTTTTGTATTCAAGTTATTCGGATGGAGAAAGAGTCTTTTGCCCTTGCAATTAAACCTTTAAAAGTAGAAGTATCTTCGACCTCTCAATTTCACTATTCGACATTGATACCAATATATCCAAACAGCACTGACGCTTTAGCTTCTATCTTCTACTTTTACATCTTCGGGGCGAGCAAAGATAGGTGATACCTCGACGTCAAAAACCCCAACAAACTCAAAAGTTCAAAGATACTTCCAAGAGACAAGAAGGAAGAAGAGATCTACTCTACTTCTCCCCCCTGCACCTAACCATTTTGGAATGTGAGCCGTATGTAAAGAAGCAGATGAAATAGTAGAATACCAATAGATCAGTAATAGTTTAGATAATCTCAAACGAAAGAGGATTACTGCATGTAAGAAGAGTGTAAAGGATACCGTCGTTGCAATTTTAGAGAAGACATAGAAACGACGACGACCATCGACCTATCAAGATAGATAATACATTGAGCCCTTGCCTAACTCCAATGATATGATGGTGATGATAGGATATCACATGTTTCATATGCAAAAGCACATGATATGATGGCATCAATCATCACAATTCTCCTACTCGGCCTCCTAGTCTTACTCTCGCCGTCGACATTTGCTGAAAAGGGTAAAACAAATATTGTTGCAACACCTCATCGTCGTCGTCTCAAATCATTACCATGGATTAGTAAGAAAAGGCAATACTATCAGCAGCATAATACATCTGAGGCTGATCCAAAGTCTCCTCTTCGAACAGATGATACCAACAACAATATACATGCCCCTATGATAGTGTCTGCCAAGAGTGGAAAGGGTAGTAAAACAACAAAAAGTGGCAAAGGATCAAAAAAGCATGGCGAGTATAATAACCATCCATCATCTGCCACCATTAGTATTGTACATTCTAAATCAGCCAAAGTATCAACTAAATCTGTAGCAGCATCCAAATCAACAAAAGCAAAATCGTCCAAGGCTAAGGTATACAAGCCATATTACTCGTCAGTAGAATCGGATATTAATGTGACTGTGAATGAAGAAGAGAAGGAGGAAGAGGGCGAACAAGAACAATCAACTTTGGTAGTAGATGTTACGCCGGAGACTACTAACAGTACTAACAATATAGAAGATATTGGAATACAGCAGAAAGGAGTAAAAACTTTGTACATTGTCCGTCATGCCGAGCATGAAAGAGATTGCAATGAAAACAATACCGAGTGTGAGGAGTGGTTAAGACCCAAGGGAATTAGACGTGCAGATGAGCCAATTATATGAAGAATCATAGTATTGTCGAGAAGATTACACATATCTTTGCATCACATAGACCACGGACATATCTCACTGTATTGCCACTTTCAGAGTTAGCGGGTGTTAATGTTACAACTTATCCCAAAGATGCAGAGTATTCAGTAAATCAAGTTGAATCAGTCTGCCCAACTTTGCTAGCTATTAGATCTACTCCGGTAAACTCAACTATAGTTGTGGCTGGTCATGGAGGTACTATTTACAAGATATTAAGTACTGGATATACTGGGGACAATGATAGATGTGGTGGACTAGGATTAGATACAAGTAAGAACCAAATGATATACCCAAAAGATGATGATGGAACCCTTCCCGAAGATGAGTATTCAAATCTATGGAAAGTTAGTATAGATGCTGAGGGGAGTGTGAAGCTAGATCAACATGTCTTGATAGATCCGCCAAAGTTACTTAATTGAAACATAACATCTTGGCCAATCATAAAGATAAAGTAAAAGTATCTTTGAATTGGTTTTGTCTTAGCCAATAAAGAAAGAGATACTACTACTTTATAACTGGAGATATTGCTCAAAAGAGTCTCCTCATGGCACGAGCTTTGCACTGCCGAATCTCTTCTAGCTCATCCCCTTGTAGTTCTTCTTCCAAAGTAGTATACTCTGCAATCTCCTTCCTTGTCACGGACTCAATATATAGCATGGGGAACTCTTTCACAAAATCGTGTATAACAGAGAGTTTCATCTTGTTGATCTTCTCCTCACATCTATGAATAAAAGCACAAGCACGGACATTGTAACTTGTGAACCAACTGATCATGATTGGCAAGACTTTGAACTCCCACTCAAAGAAGGGCTCAACATTGAAATGAGAATGATGCCGTAAAATCTTGAAAATTGCAACTCGCTGTTTGTTCTGGCAACCTCTGTTCGTGTTCATAATCAAGTAGGATTCAGTGTCAGAAATAATAGAATTTGTCACCGGCATACCGTAAATAGTCATACCGGAAATAGTCTCAAGTGTATGATTCGATAGGTATATGCTGTTGACACTTGAAGTATCACAAAGAAGTTTCGAGAAGGGTGCCCATCCTTCATCAGTAACATCACAGTCTATCAGATGTAACCTTTTGAGGGTAGAATTGTTGGCCAGTGCATTTGCAAAACCGATTACCACTTGGTCACTAATATTGTTGTTTTCACTGACATCAAGCTCCTTCAAGTTGGACTCAGGAAGTTCAAATAGAGTTGATAATGTCTTCCAACCATCAACTGTAACTGCTGGATTCAGCTTTAGACATAGCTCTTGTAATGAATTGGGCAAAGCTTTGACCAAAATATCCAAACCCTCATTATTAATGCCGCACCCTTTTAGATAGAGTACTCTCAGCTGATTAGTGGTATAGCATAGAGTAGCTAATGCCATACATTCATTTCTACCCATACCCATACCAATTAAAAGATGATTTAGTTGTGGATGCATGCTTAATGCAGTAAAAATCTGAACCAATTGACCATCCACCGTTTCATTATTTGTAATATTAAAATGTGTCAGTGATTTGTTACAATTTCCAATGGCTAATGAGAGCTGACGAGCAGCCTCGGCCCCAAATTCACACTCATCTACTGATATTTTATTTAGGTTGTGGTTGTTTTTGAAGAATGGACCCAACATACTAAACATATCCCCATCTAATACGGTAATTCTGTTAAAATGAATCTCCTTGATTGACTTGTTGCGGTATATCTCTTTGTAAAACGATTCATCATTAATTGTTTCATAGAAATAAGTTAGCTCTTGTAATTTAGTATTTTGACCAATGTAATATCCCAACCATCCAATATCCTCCCCGTCAATGGGATAATAATCATTATCTTCACCTCCTTCATCATCTACAATGTTTAGACTGTCAAAACTTTCGTCATTATTCTTTAGCTTGTGTAGAATATCTCTGTTGATATTATTGGATGTAATATCCTCAATTTTTATTGTATCAGCCAATGCGGCGTAATCGGTAGACATGATTACCTATCGTAATTAGAAATATATCAGATAAGGGTATAGTTTAGATCATATGTATCACATATACATACAACATATGATACATCACGTGTACGAATATCATACATGACACATATAGAGAGTTGCAAAAGGTGACACATCTTGTGTCATTTTTGTGATCTCTTGATATTTGAAGTACGAGCCTGCCACCATACCCCAAAACCAAAAATTACTCCTCAATGTTTAGAGCCCTCCGTCATCCTGATCCACTGTATACCTCGAAACAAATGGATAAATATGCATTCTTACCTGCTCTCAAAAGATACTCCGCCACCGTCAAATAAGTAAACAACAACTATGGCAACTCTACTAGCTCTCTCTAGAGAGGGGTAATAACCTTGTAAATTGTAAACTCGATACTCGATGTCCGATGTACTAACCTATTAGGCAAATCCGTCTAAATTATCTAGTCTTACACCGCAAAAAATAATCTGGTCATACGATGGCCGGACCCAATTTTTGCCAAAGTCCGGCCATCGTATGACCATACGAATCAACCTAAATTAACTGAAAATGATATCACCACCCTATGGCCATTTCATCTCTACAACCAAGCTATGGCCATCAAACACATTCTGAACGCCAAAGTTACCCTATGGCCAGCCTTATGGCCAGACTGATATACGAAAACATGAAAATGCAGCCGTTTTTTATGATTTCGCTTAAATATTCTAACACTGCAACACACATCACCACATCACATATCGACACAACTTAAAAATCACTAAGTAGTATAGAATATACATATACACAAGATAGGCACGGGTGCTGTTACATTATTGGAATGCTCAATTAATCACTGTCGTTTAACATACAGTCATCGTTAGCGCTGAGGCAATGGATATAGACGAGCCTACCATTACTATCGTCGACGACAAACACATCATATTATGTCGTTATCACCCATGTAAACTATCACCATCCTATAATCATCGTCCCTCCACCACCTTTACTTCTTCTAATATCGGTATAACATTACAGAGACTGCCCTATGCTATGCACAACGTCGATTGTAAAGAGAGAGTTTTGCAATAGAGTACCGTCACCATTGCAATGAAGTACTCGTCTAGTATATCGAGTGGAGTAGACTGTATCTACTCATATTATGTTACTTGTTAATAATTTGATGTATTAACATTCGGCAACCTAGGGCGATGATATGGGCTATTAATGGAGTACGTGTATCGAGATTAGATTATGAGATACAAGCATAACACTACCCGATATAGAAGATATAAGAAACGAGAAGGAGGTGTGGTGGTGGACTCTCTGTTGGATGAAAGAATGGTTTAGATTTAGATGCGGTGTATTTGGTAGATTGAAGTAATCCGTTGGCGCTGCGGAGGATATGTGGGTGAGTGATAGATAGAGATGAATGTATATTGAAGGCTGCATTTTTGTATGGGGCGGAGGCAATGGCAATGGATGTGATATAGAACTATATAGTATAAGAATTAGTAATTCAATATAGAAACAAACCAACGATATTTGCAATAGAATATAGGGTACTAATATACTCTGGTTGTAGCCTGGCTATAGGATTTCTGGATGGAGATGATGAATGGTCATAGGTTGGCCATGCAATGATGGCCATAGAATGGTCGCGCATTTCACTGGCCATAGAGTGGCCCTACGGCTCACTGAGATATCATAGGTTGGCCATACGTTTCATGGATACTCATTTGAACATGGCCATGAGTTGGTCATAGAGAGGATACCACAAATCTTTGGCCATCCTACGGCCAGTTCTTAGGTGGCCATAGGATGGTCGCCGGTCGTACGGCCACCCGTATGACCAGATTTCTTTTTGCGGTGTATGTATCGACCTCATTAGTGGGAATTAGAAAGCGGTTGCCATAATAGTTGCGTGTGGTGTCGAGTTGTGATGTGATTAGTAATTAGTAGTAACCAGCAAGTAAGGATAGATAAATAGATTGTGTTGGTAGTAGTTGGACGGCTGTTCTGGTTGATAATCAGATCAATGATTTGCAATTAAGATACATTAAAAAATTTTGCACATATCTTGTGAGCACTTTTTTTAATAAGTCGGTGTTCATAATATGGATGAAAGTAATAAACGCCAGAGGATTACATCATCTAATGACAATGGGTTACATATTAATGATCTTCCCGATGGTATATTAGTGGGCATATCAAATTATTTAGCCAAACCATCGGTAGTGTTATTTGCAATTGCAATGACGACTACTAACTCTCAAGAACAAACGCAAACTACCAAAGCAATCACATCAGCCATCGATTGGGAGGTATTGGATTTTAATGACATCGAGAAGAGCTTAGCTGCTAAATTATCAGATGATCATATTGATAAGATATTGAAAAGTATAGATGCCATAAGCGTCTTAAAGATACTAAAGCTTGCCGGGTGTATTAACATTACTGGTAGTGGATTGGATTTGTTACGATCATCAGTTGTAATAAAACAGATTGATTTGAGTTTAGTAGGGAAGCACGAGGTACCTTTGATTTTACCAGAGCCGTTTTTATCTGAATATACAGTTCTACCCATACTTGATAGTATTATTAGTAGAGGTAGAGGAAGTAGTCTCAAGCAATTGGAATTACCGACGAAGTGGAGAAACATTCCCACTACTCAGTTTGGTCAATTCTTAGAGAGGTATGATCAATATGTGTCAACCCAAGGATTCGTTTGTTCAAAATGTGACGGAGATAATTTTAATAGAGTTTGGATATGCCGCGAGATAACTGAGAAAGATACATATGGCACACAGAATTTTACATGCTCCCTATGTGTGAATCATTTCTGTGATTACGATGAATGCAGAGATGAAAATGGAGATGCATACTCCAATTGGTGCAAGAAATGTACAAAAGAATACTGTAAAAGTTGTTCAGCAATGACTCAATGTAATGGTTGTGATGAATATTTCTGTAATGGATGTTCCGACATGAACGAATGTGAAGGGGATAATTGTGAGATATTATTTTGTGATGATTGTACAATGGGACAAACATGCCATATTTGCAACAGTATGAAGTGCAGCGATTGTATTTATACACACGAATGCGATTTGGATGGTTGTGATAAAGCAATCTGTTCCGACTGTGTAGAGAGTAAGGGTGAGGGGGGTTGGTGTGATGCTAGGACATGCAATAAAGAATTTTGCTCTACAGAGTGCCGTTACTTGGCATGTGGTGAAGATGAGACAAATACCTGCTTTACTTGTTTAAAGGCTTCTGCATCAGACTTTCGCCGTAAGTTACAAGAGAGCAAGAAAGAGAATGAGGAGTTGTACCAAGGGATGGATGATTTATACAAGAAGTATATGAACGTCGAAGGTGATGAGGACAATTAGATATATATATAATTGCAGATAATAGTCTAATAGGATAACTAAAGAGAAGAGGAGCGATTGGAAAAAGAAGAGATGGGGTTTGCATTAGATAAGGTCTGGTTGGAAGTGTAGAAATAGAAAAGAAAGTTTTTATGTCGAGTATATGTTTAAGAAGTGAATAGCTTGATAGAAGTAATGAGATTGTAAGGCAAGCTATTATAATAGTGTTTGTTTGGTAAAAAGATATACTATGTTAGGTATGTACAGTGCCTGCCTGCTAAACTCAGAGTCTCCTCAAGGCACGAGCCTTACGCTGCCGAATCTTTTCTAGTTCATCCCCTTGCAACTTCTCTTCCAAGGCAGTACATTCGGCAATCTCCTTTCTTGTTATCGGCTCGATATATAACATAGGGAACTCCTTGATAAAGTCATATATGCAATCGAGCCTCATCTTTTGAATCTTCCCCTCGGACTCATTTGTATATAGGGAAGCAGCCTTTTCAAACCACTTGATCATAATTGGCAAGACTTTGACCTCCCATTCAAAGAGAGGTTTCATATTGAAATGTGAATGATGATAAAGGATCTTTCTCATGGCAACTCTCTGTTTGGCTTGATTGTTCCTATTCAAATCCAACCAGACACTTCTAAAGTTCAATTGTTCAAGTGTATGATTGGAAAGATATGTTTTATTCACGCTAGAACCATCACAAAGCAGTTTCCTGAAAGGCGCCCATCCCTCATCAGTGATACTCCCATGGCAATCTAGGTCTAAAGCCTTGAGAGTGGAGTTATTGGTCAGTGATGTTGCAAATACTAGTGCCTCCTCATCTTTCATGTTGTTTCCAATCAGAAAAAGCTTCTGTAACTTAGAATCGTGCATTTCTAATAGACTTGCTACCCTCTTCCAACCTCTAATTGTAATTGATCGATTATAAGGAAGGCATAGCTCTTGTATATTGTTGCCATTGGCCAAAGCATCGACTAAACAATCTAAACCCTCATCATCAATATTGTTTCTACCAAGATTGAGTATTTTCAATTGAGTAGTAGTACACTGTATTAGAGTTGCTAATGCCGTACATTCATTTATCCCAATCCCAACATCCACCAATCTAAGCGCTTCTAGTTGTGGATGCACACTCAATGCTGCGATGATGTCTAATACCCGGCCATTCTCCATTTCAATACAATTCCTGATACTAATATCCTTTACAGATGTATTGCAATCCCGAATGGCTAATGAGAGCTGACGTAGACCCCCAGCCCCAAATATACACACTTCTATATGAATCTCAATTAGATTGTGGTTGTTTTTGAAGAATGGAGCCAACACCCTTCCATTTAATGCACATTGGCTGAAATGTATATTTTTAATTGACATATTGCAACTCATCTCTTTACAGATCGACTCGGTATCAATTTTGAGGAAAGTTACCTTAGACAACTTTGTATTTTGACCAATGTAGTATCCCAGCCAACCAATATCTTCACCCTTCTCGACTAAATAATCATAACCATTCGCACCCATATTTTCAACCTTGCAGCATATATTAATCTTGTCAAATGTTTCATAATTATTTCTAAGGCTGTGTAGACAAATTTGATTTGACACATTGGATGTAATATCCTCAATTTTTATTGTATCAGCCAACACGGCGTAGTTCTTTGCCATGATTTCCTATCAATACACATAGAAAAGTAAGAGATAAGAGATTAGAAAATAGTTTAGATCAAGAGTATATCGTATCGATTTCAATACAAAATGCCAGCTAATTTAACACAAACTTGGTGTAAAGTAGTTGCAAAAGAATGACACCTTTTTTAGTTCTCAAATTTAGAGCCCTGATCTACACACTCAACAAATAAAATATAAAATACAAATTCTCACCTGCTATTTGGTTGATCAAAAAGAAGTACTCTGCCGTCTATATATTCATCTTATATTAACCTCTGATATTCATCCTATACAAAGCCTCACAAAGCACAACATAATAGCACAACTCTAATGGGGGTGGGTGGGTTCTAGTAACTCGGTCTTAAGTATCAGCCTCAACATAGTGGGAATTAAAAGCAGTTGGGGCTCGCTCAAGGATACTAACGGCTATAATTGACAGCACGACCTCTATATTTGGGAGCAAAGGGATTGGGGTTTGACAATAGAGGCAGAAGGGAGGATTGACAACGTGTTGCAATTCCTATACTTTATAACTCCAAAATGATACGCATACGATAAAGATTCTAATTCTAATCGGAGATTTATATTTATATGCGCTACTGCTACTCGATCATATCCATATCGAGTGTTGCTAATGCTCAGCATCATATAAGACGGGGCACTACCCATATAGAGTTAGGTATACATAGCATAGATGAGAGAACAAGGATACTAAAAGGCCAATCATCACGTGTCATCTAATAAGTATTCAACTCCTTCTAGAGGTCTAGGTATTTCTGATTCCTACTTGCTCCATGTATTATTAACACTCCTAGTGCCCTAGTAGTAACGATACTCTTCATCAGCTGCAGCGGCTTTATCCCTCTGATCACTTCTAATCTCTCCCAAGTATGCCTGATATTTTTGTAATGCTTTTGTGTAGTCTTCTTTTGTTGCATGTCCATTTGAGTACAGGTGCTTAACTTGATTCAATGCTTTAGTATATCCACTCGTAACTGCAATCAAATAGTGCTTGATCGCTTCATCCCAATTGCCAGCATTCTCCTCCACACACCCAAGATTATACCTTGCCACTGTAACCCCTTCAATAGCTGCTAACTCAAAATAGTACTGGGCCATATCGTTATCAACTTCTACACCTCTGCCAGTGTGATATAAATACCCAATATTATGATACGCTGGAGAGTAACCCAGCTTCCCTGCCCGATGAAAGAGTTCTAATGCCTTTGTATAATCTTGTAGTGATCCGTTTATCCCATCTCGATAGGTAGATGCTAGATAGTGAATCGCAATAGCATCACCAGCCTCTATTCTTTTCATTTTCATTTTGCTTGCTTCCTCGCCTGCATGAGGTGTTAGCGCTCTACAAAATGGACAAACTTTCTCATTGTCATTAACTTTATTGCCTTGATTATCATACTGAGGAGCATAAATACATCCACTGCATATAACTTTGCCACAACATGGCTTGTATTTCTTCCCCGTTTGCATTGTAGGTAAAAGCTGAAAACAAATTGGACAATCTTCTAATGGTGGAGGTTGTTTGAACAACTTTTCATCATGTAATTTAACAGCAAGTAGGAGATGTTCATCACAATGTTTCTTATGCTTTGATCGATGTTTCTTTTTACATACGGCGTTGCAATACTTCACTTGTTTGCATTTGTTGCATATGTTCATACTATTATCATCGCCCTTTTTGCCACAGTTAGCACATATTGATATATCTCTATCTTCTTGATCGGCGGTGCTCATATTCTGCGACCTATCATTAACCTCCTCCCTTCTTATTCTTAATTTTGTCTCATTATCTTCTTCTGGCATTATTTTTGTAGTATTGCTAAGCATAAACCAAACTATCAATAACACTAGTGATGCTATTGCAAATGATGCTATATTATCGTACAATATAACCCCCATTAGGTTACTATTGCTAATACTCGAGCCCATAGTTAGAAGTTGTTAGTTGATGATTAGTGATGTGATGAATATAAGTGAGGTAAATCTTAGTCCACACTATTCTCCTCTAACTTTCGATACTGATAATAGTAAAGTTTATGACAATATATGGAGCGTATGATATCACAGAGATATAATAAATAGTAGCTGCAAGTTATGGTGTTAGTAGTAGCGGCACTCTAATAATCTAGTGAAGTGAGAAACTGAGAGCACGGATAGACTGAGAGAAGAAACAAGGATACCGACATTTAAGCAAGTAGAAGTAGAATAATATTACTTACACCTTTACTGCAACGCCCAAGCTAGTAGATGATAACCGCACTATCCCTCTACTATACCAATCATGAAGCGTATACCAGCTCTCCTCCTATTAATATCAATCAGCTCTTCTACGGCGCTAAAGTGGATCGAAGATTCACAAACACATGACGAAATATTTTCATTCAACTATCAACCACCGTCAAAGCCTCCATCCTCAACTCCTAAACATCTTCGAGGAGGAGATAGTAGAGATGACGACGTAGTAGATGAGTTGATAGATGAGCATAATACTACATATTACACTAGCTGGGTAGAACTAGATGAGTTTAAAGACGATGCAATGCCGATGGTATCTTCTTCTCTCTCCGGCATCGAGGACACTGAACATGAGCGTAGCAGCTTTTCATATCACAAACCACTAGTTGAGAGTAGTACAGCATTAGAAGAAGAATGGGATATAGCTGGAACAGAGAGAATTTCCGAGCCATATAGAACAAGAAGTCCATCTTCTACTTCTTTATCCTTATCGTCTCCGCCATCTAACGCTCCGACTTCTTTAGACAATAATGATAATAGATCAACAATAACAACATCAAAATATCAATCTAAACTCAATTCAATAAACAAAGAAGATTGGTGTATACAAGATAATAGCAACGGAACTAACAATCGACTCGTCGGAGGAGAATGTACCTGTCCAAATCCATTATTACCACAGGGTAAAATCACAAACGAAGCATGGATGACACAGCATTACAATAACATTGCATTGACACAATGGTATTCGGCAGTATTATCATCTCAACAACCACAACAACAACAACAAGATCAACAAGAAGAACAGCAGTTGGATGTGATATTTATAGGTAATTCAATAACCGAACAACGTCAAGGTACTAATATGGGCAAAACAATTGATAAATATACATCAATAAAAGAAGATTTTGATAGTACCTTTTCAAAATCAAAAGGTGGTTTATTCAATGGTATTGCATTAGGAATATCGGGTGATACTACTACCAATTTATTATATCGATTAATTCACGGTGAATTAAGTAGTGAGTTACAACCAAAGGTATGGTGGATATCAATTGGTATTAATGATTTACTCAAAGATTATTGTTCGGAAGAATTGATTGTATTGGGTATACAACGTATAGTGGAAGAGATAATGATTGTTCAACCGAATGTTACTGTGGTTATTAATTCTATATTACCGGTACAGACGAACAAGTATGGTTTATTAGATGAAATGGAGGGATGTAACCGTAATGCTTGTTACAATATGTATCCACACATCTCTTCAATTAATAACAAGTTATTACAACTTACAATGGAGAATGATCATGTTGAGTATTTCAATGCCAATGATGTCTTTGTGGAGAGAAGAGAAGATGGATTAGAGTATATGAGAATAGATTGGTTTCAAGATCCAGTCCATCCAAACTTAGTGGGGTTTAAGAGATGGAATCGATTGATTATAAAGAAGTTGTTTGATATTATTGGATAATAACTTGATATGGTTAGTATCTCTTTTACTACATTGGAATAAGGCGTATGTTAGGCTTGTATAAATAATAAGGAAACTTGCATCATAATCTGTCATAATACCTCTAAACCGGGTAAACTGTCAACTTTTATAATTTACATTTATTGATATCTAGTATATCCCCTCGGCATGTTCTTTATTCTCTTGTGGCCTGTGTATCAATCTGTTGATAAGGCTCTTATCCTCTTATTGCCCATGCTCTAATCTAGCCATGACATATCATTGACAGCTGATAACCTGAACGACATTGCATACGGCATTATCAACAAAGAAATCTCGTACTGTACCGGAGGCACATGATTTGATCCTTTCGTAGGGTACCCAACCACCAGCAGTGGTGGGCAGTGGAAGAAACTCTTGTGCCAATTTTTTTGCAGTCTCTCAAAACAACGAATAGATGAGCTATTGATTCGATATAGGCGCCCATTAATACGTGATTGATAGGCAATATAGAAGTAAAAGGAGGCAGTAGTTGGACACCCCCAATCAATTGTATAATTATTGCTACAATCCCATCTATCAACAGTTCAGACAACTACGTGTTCTGAAAACCTCGGACAAATTGTATTATTGCATTGCAATCATAAACAATAATAGCACCTCCTTGGAAAGAGACAGATATCAACAATGACGACCGTATACACTCCCCTTTCATCAGCACAACAACGACAATTAGGCAACAATACTACCAATACCAAAGAGGTAGCAATGACCAAACCAAAGCGTCCCCTATCATCCTATAATCTATTCTATCGATTCAAACGTCAGCACATAATCGAATTAGGCAAAGGTCAAAAGAAAGATGACATCATTGCAATAGTTGCAATCCAACCTGGTCTCGAAAACACTTACCCCAATATACCAACCGATGCAACTAACGCAATGTCCATCGATGAAATTAACGAACTACGTAAAACAAACATACGTAACGATATGATTAATAATTTATGTCCACGGGAAACATCGACACGTAGGCATCGTAAAAACTCGAATGCAATGAATGGTGAAATGTCATTCTTGGAATTGGGTAAATTGATGAATATTAGTTGGCAAAGTTGTGATGAGTTTGCCAAGGTATGTTTTATTTATTTGATGTGTGGTTATTGTTATTATTTTTTAGGTCATATCTTATGCACTTTTTATTTGCTCACATCTTGTGCCTCTTATATCAATACCTACTATAGACCGTGTTTAACGATTTAGCAAATGAAGGACGTGAGTTATACCGTCAACGTATGGCAAAGTATAATCTATTAACGAATGAAATTGCCGAGGATCATCATCGTAATATGATGATGTCTGGTCAGCCTCAGCCTCAAGGAGCAGTCCCTCAAGGCTATACCTCCGCACCTCATGGTATGATGGGAGGAGTGTCACCCCTCCCCAGCATGAAACGGAAGGTATCACCAACAGATCTATTACAACAACAAATGGGAGGAGTTGTTAGTATGGGTGAAGGACTGTCCACCAAGGAATGGGTACAAAGTATGTCCAACATGTTGAGTAATAACTCAAATAACATGATGGGTCATCCACAGCAGCAATCAAGTCCAGTACCATACATGGGTCCACAAGGTATGCAAGGACAGTTCAGTGGTATGTCCTCACCTTATCAAGGACTATCACGTACTCACTCTCCTCAAGGTCAACAAGGTCAAGATCCAGGATATCGTCGTTTAGTAACTCAAGACATCCAGTTACTAGAAACGAATCGTAATAAGTTATGTGCCAATATGAAGGCACTCGAGGAAGAGTTAAATGCTGCCAAGTTACGTGTACGTGTTTATGAGCTGGAGGCTCAGCAGAAACATCAAGAGGAGTTGTTTCGAGAACAGATGATGCGTATGCAGCAGGCTAGTGTTGCCTCATCTGCTTCTCGGGGTGGGACTTTACCTTCATTACCACCGCTGCCTAAAGTGTCACCCCAAGACGTTGTTAATACTGGTCCTCAGATGGGCATGATGATGTCTCAAGAAGAAATGAAGGAACAGATGATGAGGCATTTAAGTAACCATATTCATGATTCGCCTTCCGTCTCATCCAACATCATGTCAGGTCAAACAACACTCCGAGAAGTAGCAAGTCACTTGACACCCTCGGTGGCACAACATTCTCGTCGTGTGACACAATCGTCATTATCCACATCGTCCCCAAGTAGTCAACAAGATCAACAATCTCAAGATGGTCTATCATGGCTTGCTTCAGCTGCAAGTAGTATCGTAGGAGGCGGCGGTGGCAGTGCTAGTATGAGTAGTATGAATCAGATGCCCCCTTTGCCTTTGAATGCTGATAATGATCAGCAGGGGGATAGCAGCAGCAACAAGAAGCAAAGGCTTAGTTGAGATATATGGAGGAATGTATATGTTTGTGTTTAGGATTAACTAGTGGGAAACTGAAGAAGTATGGAGGGTAGAAGGTGTGAGGTGTATATATAGAGAAGACAGAACGATAAAGCTAGAGTAAAGACAAAGAAAACTCAATAAAGAAATATGCAGTCAAACTCTAAACCTTTTAGATAGACAACAGGACAAGATATCGGCAACAACATATACATGCCAAATACATCTATCTAAATTTAGATACTACGCCTATAAGCGACAAGGGTACCTAATATAGGTGTCAAAATCATACGAAGGTATCCTCTAACTTTTTGACCGCCAAAACAGTAAATGATATGTTCCCTCATTAACTATATCTAGAAAAGGTATATGAGAGCTACATTCTATACTTTCGGGGCATTAGATCCTGTCAGATATATGGTAAGAGTCCTTCGGAGGAGTCATCCTTATTTGGTATCCTAGGATACCATCTCATTTTTCTAAGCAAACAATGACATGACTACTTGCTTTGAGGAGGCAGAGTAGTAGACAGTTATAATCATCTACCCTTCACCACTTGTTGGCCGCCCAGTTATATATTGGCTGTAGCATACCTAACTTCTTCTCATATTATAATGGCACTTCTCTGCTCATTGCTGCCGCTTCTAGAGGCATATAGCGAAGGGCGAAGATGAATTACTTTGAGTAACTGCCATCATCATCATCATCATCATCATCATCATCATAATCAAAGGCTTGGTGCTCTAATGCTCTCATAAAATGTTTCCTATCCCCCATCATCATATTCATTAAATTGCAAGCTTTGTAGACTCTACGGTTGCAGTGATACTTCATACTCATAGACACTAATTAAGATATATACTCGTCGTCGACATCGAACGATGAAGATATTGCAACTAGCAGTCACTGCCGCTTTGGCCATGACGGTGTCTATTCTACCACTCGTCATAGTTGGAGGAGAGGTTATTAAAGAAGATCAAGACTTCTTACTACAGCATATCAATGATAATAATGATGCAGCGTGGGTTGACGCCGCTGATGAATTGGGAAGAAATCTTCAGGAGGTAACATTAACACTAGGCCCAGTACCAAAACTCGAATTTGCTCAGCTCACCGGAGTGAATGTTGGTAGTCCTACAATGGATCCTATATCTGAACCGACCATGGATCCTCTACCTTTAACAACAAAGTCACCAACGAGCAAACCAACTACCTATGGAGCTTCCAAAGGCAAGTACGATACCAAAGGAAACGGAGGAGACAAGGGTAATGGATTCGGTGTCGGAGGACATCCTCAAGTATGCAAGGATCTAAAGCGTATGAATTGCAGGAAGGAACCTAGCTGCAAATGGAGTAAGAAGAAGAAGACCTGCATTAAGAAGAAGAAGAAGAAGAATCCAGGAAATCAAGGCGGAGAAGGCAAGGGTAAGGGTAATGGCCCACCTTGTCAGGACAAGAAACGTAAGAAGTGTAAGATGTCGAATGAGTGCAGGTGGAATAAGAACGGACGTGTCTGTATTCCCATGCCTTACTAAGAGGTTACACTGTCGTTATACTAGCTGTCGAGAGGCATAGTGTTGGGGTAATATGTAGACAAGAAAGATATGGGAAGTAATCGGATGGGATCTCTGTTGAAGAACTTTTGTCTAATTTAGGAGGATGCTATTTTAAACTAAGAAATATGCATTGCAGACAAGATGATAACTTTAGACAGCTACCTAGGATGTATCTCGAGGCGTGGTAAAACATGTGCACATGATATGAACAGACAGCATAGACAAGAAATGAATCCTACCATCCACTACACTCGATACTGAACCAGTCTAGAACTGTAACTCTTGTGGATTTGACAAGTCATCAAACATACGATCGCAATCACTCCACTTTGTTTCCTCTAAAAACTCTTGAAAAGAACTAATTGATCCTGGAAACTCCCTCTTGAGTTTTCGAGTGTTTGTCGTTTCTTTATTCGTTTGGAGGAACTTAATCTGTTCATATAAATCTGGGAAACTCTTCTTTGCCGTTTTAGTTAATTGGTGATTGTTGTAATACCGAACCTTTGTGCCTTGTACCTTGCTGAAACATTTGGCAATCTGTGGACCTGTTAAATGATCTCCTGCAACGTTGATTATTCGAATGCTAGTGGATGATGATATCTGTTTGTTATTCATGTCCTCTTCTGCTTCTTTATCCCTGTTAATAATTGTTCCAGCTAGTCTACTCATATCTCGAACACTAGTTAGATATGTCTTCTTCCATCGATTACATGGCAATGGATATCTACCCTTTAGTATCTCTGGTCTAGTAAACTGCTTCCAGAGCTCTTCATCAAATAGATTTGCTCGAAGACTAGTAACATGACACCCTGTTCTTCTTTCTGATAAGATTGTTTCTACATCATGCTTTTGTTGTATCCGTGCTACTCCATGATATTTTGTAGCCGCTGATGAATTGTATATGATACATTTAACATCGGTATGTAATGCATTACATAAGTTTTGTGCACTTGATACTTCTGACGTATCTAATTCGGCAGTATCACCTCCAGTAGCATGGATATAACATCCTGTACAACCTTTACCAATGTCAATTAGAGATGATGGATGTTGCAAATCTGCTTGGACTATAGTAAATCCCAACTTCTTTAATTGTTTCATCTTGGGCTTTGATTTGTTCCGTGTTACAATGTGCAATTGTGATGGTTGATATCCAACATCTAGTATACCTTGGATGGCTCGTAGACCAGTTGTTCCAGTTGCACCAACAACCAGTATTGAAGATGAAGGAGAGATTGATATACTGTTCTTAGATGCATGACAATCTCCGATTGATATCAATACTATAATTGCAACAATGAAGGTTCTCAAATCAATCATCTCCTTCTATTGCAAGGAAACACGAAAGATTTATATTACTGTCCATAAGTCATACCAAGATCACTACCGCCACCGACCCTATCGATTTGAGAGCACGAAACACTGATTTATATTATCAATAGCTATGAACGACGTCAAGTATGTAACATTTCACTCTTTATGTCGAGGATAGTACCTGCAAACTGCTCATAAAGGTCCCTCTACAGGGCATTTGAAAACATATTGCCCCGGATATAGGCCCGTTTAGGGTCCTTCTACGGGCATCAGGATACCTGGGTTAGTTGTTAACAGATAAGGGTGAAGTAAAATTGATAAGACTTCAAAGTTCGAAAAAGCTGGAACAATGACACAGGCGATAATATGGTATGGAATCAGCCTCTATCTGCCCGATATTGACCATTGAACGAGAGGAGGATAGTTAGTATTAGCTGCATTTGCAATCTATCTCATAGAGAACGAAAGTTGTGGTGTCGAGAGTCGATAGAGTGGTTATCAAGAAGGTGCACCCATCAAAAAACCAAAAAATCACATGATGTGTCACCTAACTATTGCAATATATATCATATCCATCATTAGTCTACCTCATATCAGCGGCTTCATACTGCACGACAAAACAATATCGGTGGCTGCATTTACTGCTACAATACATCATTTAGATAGAAGACAATGTCATAAGCATATCAAACGTCACCAAACTTTTGATGTTGCAACAAGGCAGAGACAGAGAATAGTACCTCTCTTCATGAGAAGCTCATCAAACGATGGCGGAGATATAAACAACCAGATTAATGACAAAGATAATAACGAAGAATTATCAATGGCAATAGCAAAAGTACGTCTCGAACAATCTATGAAACCAGCATACTTGACAAATAAACCAATCAAATTATCTTATAAAACGTCACAACGTTGGATACAAAAGAATTGGAGTCCAAAGAATAAAAAAGAATTTGATGATTTAGTTGCCAATGGTAATTTAAGGACGCCATATATAAGTAAATGTCCCGAGGAGTACTATGGTGCAAGAGGAGAGTGGATATCTTGGGATCATTATCTTTTGAGTAATCCGGATGATGATGATGATGATATTAGTGATAGTAATAATGGAAAGAATGGTACCAATGTGATGTTGAAATGGCAATAAGAAGAATGTACTGTTAATATATGTGGACTACTTTAAAGAGAGAGAGAGAGAGAGAGAGAGGGGTTATTAAGAAAGGGAATAGTGATTTGCTTTTGGTTACCTATTACCAAAGAGTGTCTCATGATTAGATTGTCTCCCTGATAGATTGTACAAAGAGTGTCTATTGTTAAGGTTGTGTTTTAGGGTGGATAATGATGGGTATAGGCAAGAGGAGGTACAAAACTTTTGGTATTGAGATCAAAGGAAGATAGAGAGTCTATATAGTTCATGTAAAAAAGAAGTTGTGAATGGATCATCCTATAACCCTCTAACTAGACTACTCAGAGATAATGCCACAAGTCGGTCTACGTGATAGACCTAAATCTCTCAATTACTCTTCTATCCTCATCTCTTTCGCTCAGCTCAAAAGCAAATTAGGATTTAGGATACCAACTAAGGATATTGAGTTCTAGTGTAGGGATAAAAATTAACATGTGAAAAACAAAACAACACACGGCAATATCCATTGCCACGAAATGTTTCTGACATGAGCAGCTAGAATCAGCTTGAGAACATGTTTGGTTTGTGCTTTATGTGTTGAACTTGCTTAGTTTCATTGCAATTGTTGCCATAAATTTGTGAAAATCATATCATCCAAATCAACCATGAAACTATTATTATTATTAGCATCAGCCGCTATTCTCATCGCTAGTGCGGCATCGGTCGAAGGAAAGGTAAGGATATGGTTGTGTTTATTATTGCATGACGATGTTGGCTGTTCATCATCAACGCGGTCATATACATATATATTATCTGCTCATATCATATGCTCACATACTCTCGATGATGACCGATGACCCATGACGACACGTCGACTCATATCCTTCTCTTCTTATATTGCAATACATCTATATACAGTCTCATCTCCGTCGTCATGGTGTTACTGAACATGAAAAAGTTCTCAAGGGAGCTAACACTAACTATGTCTCCGAACGTGCATCTCATCCTGGAATGAAGTACGGGGGTCCTGGCTATGGAGGTGGCGAAGGAGGTTCTATGAAGAAGTATGGTGGTGAAAAGCGGATGAAGAAGGGACCTTACTATAATGGAGGCGGAGAAGGTGGACCAGACGGCTACCGTAACAATCAAGGTATGTTGTGTCCATACTGTGTTGAGTATGTTTGTTCATATCTCTCATATCATACATCGAATCTCATTTCGATCCTTTTGTATTCTATCATTTCAGGCTTCAAGCACCAAAAGACTCATCATCATCATTACTATGACTATGATGACGGTGAAGATGGAGAGGATGAAGGATATGATGGAGGTGGAGGTGGAGGAGGAGAAGGCATGCAATGTTGGTGCCCTGATTGTGATGGACCTGCTTATGCATGCAAGAACTGTCCCTGTGATGGAGAAAATCACCATCATGGTAGTGGAGGACATGGAGGACATGGTCGTGGAGGACATGGAGGAAATGGCGGTGGTGGTGTCTGTGGAAACCCCTTTGTTTCAGCGCCCGATTGTGATTACTTTTGCCAAGGTGGGAGCCCTGTTTGCAAGAACGATGATGAAGAGGACTCCGCTGACTATGACGAGGACGAGGACGAGGACGAGGACGAGGACTCAGCTGACTATGAAGAGGACGCATCAGTTGATCAGTTTTATGCCGAAGAGTAGAGCGTAGTTTAGAGGGAAGAATAAGAAGGAAGGTAAGGCAGCAAGGGCAGGTAGGGGTTGATTAAGTGTGAACAACTTAGACATAGACATTATCTTCTAGTTATGATAAGTTTCGTTTGATACCTTGCTAAGTATAAGCTGCTTAGCCAAGCCCATGAGATTTGACTTTACTATACACTTATACGATGACATATATCCACATGTCCAGCTCAATACCCAAATGTGCCTACGTCAGGCAACCCTAACTCCCTCTACTCCGTATTATACAAACATACCAAACGAGTCTCCAATCCTGTACCAACAATTCATAGTTACAGATAGTCGAGTGGGAGGTTCATAAATCAAGCTCCTTCTTCTAAACCATATATCTAAACAGGAGTATACCTTTGATAACTCCCCTCTGCTACCTGCCAGACAAGGGTAGAGTACACTTTGCATGTTGTTGTATCCCTTTCATTGCCAATCATCATTAACGATATCATTCTTCTCTTCTTCTTCTTTACTATTAACATCAATTTGACTAATATCAACTTGACTATCATTCCCTTCACTTCTCATTGCAGCAGCGGCCTCCTCATCACTCTGTTGAATCTCCTCCATGAATACTTTACATGCCTCCTCAGAGCCCTCATTTGATTTAATTTCTTTAAATTTGTTAGATTCTTCTAACATTGCTGCTAGGAAATCATTCTCTGCCGCTTTTGCTGCCTCTTTGAATTCGTCTGTATTTGGAATATCGGCTCCTAACTTCTTCTGTGCTTGTTGACGTAGTTCATTTAATAGCGCATTATCTTCATCATTATCATCTATATAATCATCATCACTGTTATCATCTTCATTTTCTGATTTGTTTTGTGAATAGAGTATAGTGTTGTCATGATATGATAGGCTAGGATGATGTATTGGTGTTGATGATGAATAATAATATTGATGTCGAGTTGATGGATTGATAAATGATTCAGTTCTTAAGAAGAGAGCTACCAAGGTGCATATGATCAACGATAACATATTATCAGAAATCTTTTGCAATACATAAATTATGCCACCTGCCGTCCACTGGATGCTTCTATAGTGCAAGAGTATCAACGAGAGATGATATCACAAGCAACATCATTCATCATATCATTTCAGTTTTCATGTTTGTGGGGAACTCATTTTTTGGGAATAAGGATACCCAACTATTGCTCAAGCTGATAAATGATGAGTCTCTCCTCTAGTAGTTGCCGTAGCTTGAGGCAGGGGACACTAATTAGCATACATTAGCATTGCCTTTCTTACATTCAGACTTTACAATGTCATCTATCTACTTGAGTAATAGAACACTAACGTACCACACCTATCATGCCTGCCAAAAATGAGCTGAAGATAACTATAACTCTTCGTACAAGGTATGTACCCTAGATAAAGGCTGCTACTACATATATATACATCTAAACTTGAGACAAAATGTGTACCTAGACGTTTTAAACCTGTCTTATTTAAATGGGAAAATAATGATAGTGAAACAGAAACAGCAGAGCTTTCATTTGGAAGCGAAGAAGATGTTCTTGTTGTGTATCAAGGTATGGTTATGCCATACAAAAAGATGGGTGATTTACTTGAGGTTATACCAAATAAGGCAAACTTATTTGGTAGTTATACTGTGTGTGTATTGATCCCTGCCAAGGGTGGAGAACCAGCACATTATCAAGAGATTGAATCAATTGATGATGCAAAAGATGAAGGTGTATTTTCATGCAAATTAGTTGGCAAGAAGAAGAGTGTTAGTACTAGTAGTGTTTTTATTACTGATAAGTTGGAGGAAGTCCCCAAGAAAAAGAAGGTCCAAGGCAGCCGCCAAGAGTAAGAAGAAGAAGGGTAATGATAGTGATAGTGATGAATTTGAGTTGGGCTCTGCTGAGGAAGATGAAGACGAATCATTAACTGCCGACTCTTCTGAAACTGAAGATGAGGTATCAACAAAGAAGAAGAAGAAGTCAAGCAAAAGGAAGAAGGATACAACTGAGGAAGAGCAGCCGTCGGAAGAGAAGCCGTCGGAAGAGAAGCCATCAAAGAAGAGCCGTAAACATAACAAAGAAAATGATGAAACAGCCAAAGGCAGTAGACGTGGTGGTAGCAAAGCAAGTGCACAACCAGCCGGTGCGGGACGCCCCAAACATGGATTAAACAAATCAGCAAGTGGTGGAAGTAATAATAATAATGGCGGTGGATCAAGAAATGCACTACGTGGGGATAGTAATACACCAACAACCAACGGAGGGGCCGGTAGTAATACATCAGCAACCGGCGGAGGGGCACGCAACAGTAGTATCACTACCGACAATGAAGATGGGGGGGATAAAGGATTGTTAATTGAATTATCATTAGAAAGACAAGAAGAGATGACAAAACTTGCCAAACGTCAAAGATTACGAATAGTTGAACACCAAAAAGAGAAGCATCAGTTAGATGTAAATAACCATCGGGAGAGTAATGAATACAAGGAACAAGTCAATGATATTGAACAGTTGGATAGTCGTATCGAACGATTAAATAAATCAAAGACTTTATTAGACGACGACATGGTAACTGCATTATCTGGTATTGATAAACAGATCAAAAAAGAACAGCAGAACAAGGATAAGATTGTGGAGAGTTGGAAGTGGACGGACGGATTACTCCAGGCAAAACACACCCAACATTCCGTGCGTTGTTGATCGAAACGAAATTAGGTGGACACGTAGTGAAAACACCCCAAGGAAATGCAATGGTGCCAGTCCCTCAGGAAGTCACGGAGGCATGGAATGGATACATTGAACAGGATCACGTGGCAAAGATTGATGACTAGATGAATTAGTCATTCGATTTGGAAGCTATGTGTACATAAATATTACTATTTGGAATGGCCGAGTATGTAGCGGTCCGCTAGTTAGTCAACACATTATAATTCATTAGTACCCAAATACTATATTCGGCATAATTGCCTCCCAACCCTGCCTACCCTTACTTCCATGTCTCGTCACACCGCCTCCCACTCTCCAACTTGCTACACACTATTCATCAACTCAAATCTAGTACTCTGAATAGAAATCTTCAGAGGCTGAATCAAAGTCATAGTCAGATGACTCATCGGTATACTCGCGGCGGCAATAGCTCTTGCCCTTCTTCCAATCAACCCACTCACAAGAGCTGCGATCCTTGCAGCTCTTCTTGCTACGTTTGTCACAGGATGATCCCTTGCGCTTGTTACGGCTAGAGCGGGACTTCTTCTTGTTACTCTTCTTGTTCGACTTCTTGTTCGACTTCTTGTTCGACTAATGAGTTATGAGATCGATACTATGGTTAGAGACGAGAGTCGCAACAACACAGCAGCTGACATAAAAAAGAGAGAACCAAGGAGCGTCGTACCTTCTTGTTATTATTATCCTTCTTTGCAACAAAGTCTCCCATGTCCTCGCTATCTTCATCCTCACTATCCTCTGAATCATAAAGATCCGCGGAATCCTCGCTATCCTCACTATCCTCCAAATCAAAAGATTCATAATCTTCGGAGTCATATTCATCACCTGATGAACTCTCGGTCTCGAGGTTGTTGGCAACTTCTTTGATCAACATCTCATACTCTTCAGGAAGGTACTCCTCAACAGTTTCAGCCATGAGGGCCCACTCTTCATCAGTGACTGAACGGCGGAAGCCAAGATGACGGCAGAGGCGCTCATTCTGGCGGAAGTCACGTCGTGAATCACAGAAATCTTCCTGTGATATTTTTGGTAGAGTATGAACAGAACATAGACTGCATGTGAGTTTATGATGTATATAGATGGATCATATGATATAAACATGTTTATACTCACCTCAAGTTCATCACATAGTTTACGATCAGACCTGCGAGGGCGACGGCACATACCCTAAATGGGGGAGTAGTAGTAGTGAACAGGATGGCCAAGTTAGCAATAAGGTATCATCATAGCGGAATATCAAAAGAGAGCATCGCAGACTTACATTACGGTATGACCTGTTGCGGCGGCTACGGCTGCGTCTGCGACGACGACGACGGCGGCTACGGCTCTTGCGACGACGGGATTTTTTGGACTTCTTCTTGTTCGACTAGTGAGTTAAGTGAGTCCAGATCAATATTATGGTTAAAGAGACGAGAGTCACAACAACACAGCAGCTGACACATAAATAAGAGAGAATCAAGGAGCGTCGTACCTTCTTACTCTTCTTCTTGTTTGACTTTTTGCTCTTCTTCTTGTTCGACTGGTGAGTTAAATGAGATTCCAGATTTATGGTTAGAGACAAGTGATCACAACACAGCTGATACAACAAAGAACCAAAGAACGAGGTCGTACCTTCTTGTTATCATCCTTCTTTGCAACATCCTCCATATCATAGCTGTCCTCCTCATCTTCTGGATCATACAGACCCGCAGAGACGAGGACATCCTCGAAGGCATCGATGGGCTTGGCAACGGCATGGGATTGCTCCTATATAAAGTGTATAGACAAGGATAGACAATGATAGTATCGTGAGATGTTGTATTGATCGATGAGCAGTACAGAAAGAATCATATACATATGATGCATGATATGTCTCATGATATGGCATCATATGGGCATATCTGATGGTATATACATTGCAATACATATATAACTTACCTCCGCCAATGCACTGGGGACTGCGGTTAGCAACACACAGGCTGCAGATAATAAGGCTTGGATCTTCATGGTTGTTATAGTTGGTTGTTTGTTATCGATAACTCGATTATGAGCATGTTTTGTTTGATTTTTGACGAGCAATGCAATTTCATTATTTCTCAACCATAGACTATTATCTCGTGAGTTTCTTATTCCAATAGCCCCTGTATAATTCTACTATTGTAAAGAACAGACGTCAATCATCGGCGTGATATCTTTTTTCAGGTATCCTATTTCTTGGTATCCCTTCTTTCATCCTATCTCTTGATATGTAGACGTGTGGCGCTTCAGACCTAAGTAGATGATCAAAGTCCCAAGGCCTTGGATGGGATATTCTACAATCGAAGAGTAAAAGATAATATAGCTGATGCGGGAGCTTATGACACGATGGCTTCCTCATTCTACTCAGCCTTGTACATGACAGCAAACTATTTGTCTATAACTCTCTTCACATATGTTCATAGTCTATTCTTATACTTATATTCATCGTAAAGAATAGTAAACTAATTGATAAATAACTACTGCATTAAATATATATATCAACCCCCGAACAGACTATAATCTTTTATGTTGAATGATGCCAATATCTGTTTGAATATCTCTTCTCCCACATTACTACCTCCATCGCTGTCACTGCCCGAATTCCTCCGCGGAATACTCAATGTAATCAACAAGTCAGTATCTATATCCTTCAATCTCAAAGCACATAACTCAATATCAATACATTGTGAAGTTATTGATCCCTTTTGTTTAACCTTTTGTGTTCCTCGTGATATACATGCATGTAATTGTGATGTTAATGTAGTTGACGGTGGCAATGCTAAGCTGGGTAGTATCCGTTCTTTATTCATCTCACATGCATTACCGAGTAGATTAATAACCTGATTTGAATGTATTACTTGTTCCTCGGGTGGTGTTTCATTGGCATCTCCCAAATCTTTTAGAAAGAAGTTACATGCGTCATTATTCTCTACATTTGTTTGATATTCGAGTATCTCTATAACTAATACGGCACCAGTTTCTTCACTGCAGTCTTGATATACTTCTTGATTATCGGGAACTTGACGAACTGCAATATAAATGAGTGGTAAGGATCCAATACGAAAGGAGAGAAGATAAGTTTGTTGACGATTTGCAAATAAAGTAAGTATCACTCATCATAATATCTTTCTTGTACATACCTTGTGATACATCTCTCCATGTTGGTGGTATAGATGCAACGATGGCACCGCCGAATAGATTAACCATAGTATTAGTTGATGATGAGGTTTTATCTACTAGGATTACTTAGGTATGTATTGCAAACCTACCTAATACATTTAACAAATCTGGCTAAAAAATATTAGGGTTCTAGCGTTATTGCCCCCTTTAATTTTTACCTACTAATTGGCGCCCGTTAAAATCCCCAGTTAGTTTGTAGTGACCATTAAAAGCTCAGTATATTCATGTGGTGTTAGTGTCGGCTAAAGTACTCTGGTGGCGTGTATCTGCGGCGGCGTTAATCAATTGAAGAGAGTGAGAAATAGAACACATCTTACGAGCATTTTTTTTATTCAAGTAAATATGGACGATAACAACATGTGTAGGACCAATGCGGTGGTGCTACATATTACAGACCTTCCCGATGGTATATTAGTCAGTATTGCAAATTGTTTAGCCAAGCCGTCGGTAGCGCTATTTGCAATGGCAATGTCAGTTGACTCTAATCAACAAACACAAACAAGTAAAGCAATTATATCCTCAACCAATTTGAGTGTATTAGATTTTAGTGATATTGAGAAGAGTTTAGCAGTTAAATTATCGGATGGTGATATTGATAAGATTTTGAGGATTATTGATGCCGTGAACAACCTAAAGATATTGAAGCTTGTTGGGTGTGTCAGCATTACGGGAATTGGATTAAATGAGTTACGTTCTTCCATTGTAATTCAACAGATTGATATGAGTTTAGTAGGGAAACATGAATCGGCTTCACTTAAACCGGAGCCATTATTATCAGAATCAGTAGTTATACCCATACTTGAAGATATCATTAGCAATGGAAGTAGTTTAAAGCAATTAGAATTACCTAAGAAGTGGCGGAATTCAGAAGTAGAAAGTACATTGTTGGATCAGTTCTTAGAGAGGTATAATCAATATATGACAAATCAAAATTATTGTTGTTCAAATTGTAATAGAACTTGTGCAGAGACAGGGGGTATGAGGTGGATGGATCTTGAAAGAGACGACTTCTATGGTATTCAAAACTATACATGCTTTGGATGTCTCAATCATTTTTGTTATGACTGTCGATCCTCTGATTGGTGTTACAAATGTGAAAAAGAATACTGTAAGAATTGTGTCACAATGAATAGATGTGTGATCTGTGAAGATTACACCTGCCCCAAATGTAGAGAAACGAGATCATGCGAAGGAGGATGCGGAGAGGTTTTATGTGAATGTTGTTTTGAGAAGAATACATGTTCTTTTTGTGGGAAAATGAGGTGCATTGAATGTGTTATTTCTTATCATTGTGAAAGAGATGGTTGTGGCAAAACTGTATGCATTGATTGTGTTCATAGTAATGACGAGGGGGGAGAATGTGATGCTTGTGGTGTAGAAATTTGCTCCTCTGACTGCCGTCATCATATACAAGAGTCTCGTAAAGCCAAAGGTGAAGCTGCATGCTTGGATTGTGCATTAGAGGGAACGAGTTTGCACTGAGATGTATAGTGAGTTAGGGGAATCTAAGCAAGTTATTGGTTAGAGAGGAATTGTAGAGGAGTGAAGTCTCAGATATCTCCCTGCAACTTAAGGAGACATACAAGTTATCAAATAAGATCTAGATTAAACTGTTCGTCTTTCTATTGATAACTATGTAATAAACATAGCCGCCAACACAGACAAAAGGATCCAAGGAGGAGAGGAGCGGAGGAGTAGGAGGAGAGGAGGAGAGGATAAAAATGACACTGTGATTTGATTGGCGATCAACTTCTCTCCTTTAGCCGCGGCATATAGTGAAGTTATCGATCCGGCTGATCTGATAGAGGATACCATTACTATAGGCCTTTATTTAGTTTCACCACACGTCAATGATGGGCAAGATGCATAACAAAGAAAGATTTGATCATTGCAAGTAAATCTAGAGCACCAACTATGGTGACGATCCAATAGTTCAACAATGGTGCCATAATTTCATTTAGATATTGAAATACAACCTACATTATATAACAATAACAACAACAACAACAACCATGAAACTATTATTAGCTTCCGCCGCCATCATGATCATCAGCTCCGCCTCTAGCGCGTCTGCTGAAAAGGTATGTCTATTGATATTACATTTGTACATCGAATCGATGATTCCTTTCGTTTGTGCCTTCTCATATCATATGCTCATATCATATGCTCATATCATCTACTTATATATCATATTGCTCATATCATATGCACTCATCAATATCAACGACGATCCCTTTTCTCATCCCCTCTCAATTCATCGACTACTTATGATACATCATTCCCATTGATTGCAATTGCAATTGTAGCTCATCTTCTCCGAAGATCTTGACTTCTTGGAGCAAAAAGCTTGTAGTGACCGACGGTCGAGAGATTGGTGCCTTAATAACTTCCAACCTTCTGGCGGGTGTGAGTGGAAGAACGGCGATTGTCAGGATAAGCAGCGGGATGATGGAAGGATGCGTTGTTCCGGCCGTACTACCGAGAACTGGTGGTAAGTCTAATAAGATAGAGGAGGTACTCACATGATATGATATGTTCTGGGTAAAGTCTCACTATATCATCTCCATTCTCCACATCATATCTTTCGCAGTACAAACGACTTCCAGCCTTCATCTGGGGACTGTGAGTGGAAGGGTAACTCTCGTACTGGGTTTTGCCGTACTGCTCCAGAGGATGATAGGAAGCCTTGTTCTGGCCGTAGTACCAGAACCTGGTGTACTAACGACTTCCAGCCCTCGTCTGGGGACTGTGAATGGAGGGGAGGGCGTAGTGGAAGCTGTCGTACTGCTCCTAAAGATGATAGGGAGTCTTGTACAGGACGTACTACCAAAACTTGGTGTACTAACGACTTTCAACCTCGATCTGGTGACTGTGCCTGGCGTGGTGGTGATTGCCAAGAGGCTGACGAGTGTACCCGTCGGTGAGTATTGTCAACTTAGAGTGTGTAGTAGATTGAGCTAGAGTTGTTCTAAACAAAGCATTATTTCTTAAACATCAATAATCCAGTGGCTCCCGTGGCTGGTGTGAGAATGGAAGGAAGGCTCAGTGTACCTGGGACGGTCGTCGTGGTGAATGGTAAGATTCCTTTGTTCTTTCTTCTTAAAAGTGCACAAGAACGTAACTCATTGTTTCTCTCTTGTCTTGCAGTTCCATGGCTAAGTCGGATAGGTGTGAGGACAATGGTTGGCGGGATTGTCAAGCTGCTAGCTCTTGTCGTTGGAGTAGTGGCAACGGATGTGTTGATAACGTGAGTAGTCTACATTGTTCTGTTTCTTATGACTCGTATATACTCTTATGTCTTATCCTCGTTATCAATCTAGAGCGGCGGAGATGCTCGTTGCAGTGGAAAGGGTTGGAAGGTGAGTATCTATATTATCAGTGGTATCTATGTGTCTCATGTTATCCATACTCTCATCTTATGTCTCTATCCTTTCTCATCGACTTCTTAATATAATAGGCGTGTAACGATGAGAAGGCTAGGACAAACTCCTGTCGTTGGAGCGATCGTAACAAGAAGTGTATTCCCAACCATTATGACTTTGAAGCAAAGTTTGAAGAAGAAGAAGTATCCGCTTACTACTTTGATTCAAACTCAGCCGACTATGTTGATGAAGAGGAGTAGATGAGATCGATAGGCCCTCAAGTTTTGTTCTCCAAGTATTTTAGTTTATGAAGGATTGATTGGTAAGTTTCGGGAGGTGTAGGGAGTGAAGCAGGTAGGCAGTTCAACAGTGATGTTGAGTTGAGGAGGAAGGGAAGGCAGGGGTAGAGTGGTAGTGGAGACAATATGTCAGACTAAGTTTAATGTCTAGGTACACATTTTGTCTCAAATTTAGATACATATCACTTGTCTACTACTTCTTTAACTACTACTCAGTGACATAATATATCACCACTCTTTGATTTGTACGTTTATGCTGTTGCACTTGAAGTTTATTGTCTTCACAAATTTACACACCCAACTAACTCATATCATGCAATCTATTCTTTATTTGATATTAAACTTTTGTCCACCAATAGTAGCCTCGTACATTAATCCTCCCAGAGACAATGTAAACACCTTCATACCCTTTGTGTACTCCACTCTGGAAGATGCACGTTATCACAGTTAATGATGATGAAAGAGAGAAGATTATGATATATGTTAGTACATATGACATGCAAAGGCAATCAACAAAGGCAAACTAAGGTCAAATAAAGCAATCAAGTTGTCGATACTTCATATTGAACACAACCATTCACACTATAAAACAATACAAACTCGGACTTTCCTGCCACTATCAAACCCTGCCATCTGTGTCTGATCGGCAGTAATACCTCCCTGTAATCCAGTATTTCCCATTGTTGTTGCTTTCATGGTTACTGCGGCTGTTAATGCCACTGCTTTAGCATTAGCTGAGAATTCAAAGTTCCCCATAGTAAAGCGATTGTAATCCGATTCTGTTTCGAAGAAGATAATCTCAGCGTACACCTGCAGTTAAACAACGTCGTTTTATTATAGATATGATAACATTATGTTGAGACACAAAAAAGTGCACAAGATATGCACATTTCTTTTACTCTTAACTCACCTCGCCACCCAACACAAAGCCAGCAATCGCTTGAACTAAATCAACTTTACCAACATGTTCTTGATTAACACCATTTAGTTTATATATATCTCCAGCTCCGTACGCGCCACCCACGAAGAATATACCACCCTTGGCTACACTTGAGAAGGCTGCGCATCCGTAGGAGTTGTCGAAGTATGGTTTTAAGCTGTCGTGCTTTCTGAACGTGTCCATGTTTTATTATTATTGTAGTAGAGTAATATCAAGATAATATAGATGATAGTTTTGATGATATAATTATATCGAAGGCCACACTATTGCAAAGATTCAGAAAGATTGCAACTCCTCTTCTCAAAAAAAATGACGACACGAACCACCGGACCACCACCAAGCAAAGATCTTTTTCCAACGTGGAATAGCAGGATATCTTTTATTTGGCGATTCAACCTATTTTCGAGAGTGTAGCTATGTCTTCCGTGAAATAAGGAGGGTATTAGAATTAGGAGTAGGGAATGGCTTCAAGAGGCAGGAGAATGAGAATGATAGCGTGCAGTCTCTCTTCCCCTTACTCGAGGCGCCGTTGTTAGTACATTAGATACCGATGTGGGTTAGTTGCTATCCCAGAAAACGAGAACACTGCACACAAAACTATTCGAGAATTGAAAATGTGGGTAGATAGATTATGCAATAGGGACGGAGGATAGCTTTACTATTCTATACTGAGTAATATCGAATATCTGATCGGGTGAGTTGTTTGTTGTCCGCCGCATACTATGTTATTATGACTACAACAATTCATCACAAATAAAGACACAAGATGTGAACAAGTTTGAGATGAATTGCAATGTGCTTGTTTTAATGATGCCATGCCTACATTTAATCCCTTCTTTATATTACCTTCTTTTATCGTAGGTGAATATGAATTTGGATATCAATGAATATAACGAATACGCCGCACTGGCTGATAATATAAAAATTGAGGATATTACAACAAACAAAGAAAACCAGATTACTCTGCAACGCCTCAAAGATAATGATCCAAACTTTACTACATTGGAGTTTATACGTAGTGCTGAAAGATTTCATTTTAATTTGAATGAGGATTACACTACTGTATTTATACCGAGTAGTGCCAAGGAGCTAGCGTGGTTAGGATACTTTCTTGGTCAAAACACAACCATAGACCATCTATCCATCACTTGCACTCCTCCTCCGTCATGTAACTTGGGGATAGAGATCTTCCGCACCGGATTAGGCCAAAATAAGTTAATCCAATTAGTAGGTTTTGACAATGTTGATCTATCAGATGGCATTATCTTGCAAATGGTAGATACATTCTTCAAAAATAATCATAGTTTGACTAAAGTTGAGAGTAGAGGTGTTCATTTGGGAGCTCAAGGTGTTCGTCAGCTCTCATTAGCCATTGGGAGTTGCGGTAAATCTTTAAAGCGCTTCAGTTTTCAAGGTCCATTGATTGGGGACGGGCTGGCACTTGATATTATTACAGCAATGAGTATGCACCCACAACTGGAAGAGCTTCGTTTTAATGGGAATTTTATTGGTAGCAATGAATATACGGCATTATCAACTCTACTACGATGTACTACTACCCAGCTACAAAAGCTTGATCTCCGTAGAAGCGACATTGATGATGAAGGGATTGAGGCGTTAGTCAATACTTTGAACAACGGCAATTCATTACAAGATCTAAATCTTTCTTTTAATCAATTAATTACATTGAATGGCTGGAAGAAGGTAGCAACTCTATTAGAAATGCCCTACTGCAAGCTTGAAAGACTTGACATGATGGGCCACAACATTGGGGATGAGGGGGTTCTCGCATTCGTTAATGCATTGGTCAACAATTCCACCCTCAAGACTTTGAATCTTGAGCATAATGACATCACTGTCGAGAGTTTGGCACCCTTCTCAAAACTTCTTTGTGATACATCCAGTGTCAACAAAACTTACATGTCAAACCATACGCTAGAAGCAATACGTGTTGAGGGCAGACTTCCTGACATAGCTGCTGCTTCGCTGAAATTGAATGGCAGTAGGGGATACAAGGTTGCCATGATAAAGATCACTTCTTATCATTCCCATTTCAATATGGAACCCTTCTTTGAGTTGGAAATCAAAGTCTTACCGCTCATGGTCAAGTGGTTCACAAATGCTGGAGTACATTGTTTAGCTTTTGATCGGAACAAAGTCAGCAGGATGAAACTGTCTGCTTTGTACGACTTTATCAAGGAGTTCCCAATGCTTTACATCGAACCTGTGACACGGAATGAGATAGAGGAGTGTACTATAATGGAAGAAGAGCTTCTTCAAGGAGATCGGGTAGAACAAAAAGTAAAGCTGGAAGAGATTCGGCAACTCAAGGCTCGTGCCATGAGGAGACTAGGTATGAAATGATGAAGTCTTGTCTTTGCATAAAGATACTAAACTTAGGATTAGCTTCTATATGAGCATACTGGCACAACTACTACATAACTATCGGTATCATAAACATAAACTTCGGAATTGTAACACTACTACAGAATCGTCTTCTTTTACCTATACAAACATGAATGATTGGGCATAACATTAGCAGGGAAGGGATTGTTATCTGCATTGATATATCGAATGAGTTGTGGATCTCCGCGTTGGAGGTGAGGATGGTAGTACGATCTTCCCAACTTTCCACCATCTAACACCCTGGATAAGATTGAACACAAATGTGTAGTTAGAAGATAATCTGCCGGTATCCAAATCAACAAATGAACACATGATGTGTTCATATCATCAAAACCAAATAAACATCCTTACCTAATAAACTGCCATCTTTTCAATTTCCTTGCAAAGCTTGCATAGTTTGTCTGAGGCAAGATACTCGGTAGAATCTGTTCTTCGAATGCTTTCAAGTCATTAATAATGAAGCCCTTCCCGTGCGGCAACCAAGTTACGGCCAACTTTTTGGCCGCTGTCGTTCTTCTTCGAGACAGTGAATGATGTATCTCAAGAATGTTATATAAACTATATAGAAAGTTTTGCTTTGCCCGTGGTATATCATTTGTAGGTGATCCCCATGATGATTGTTTCAGTTGATGTCGAGCTTCTTCCGCTTGTCTATTCATTTCCTCGACAGTCGTTGTTCCTCCAGATTTGGCGACTAGATCGGTCGATACAGCCTCGTAGAATGACACATCACTGGCTACAGAGTGTATTGAATCATCTAGAGATTCTTCCGAGGAAGAACGGTTGGATTCATCTGAGATGAGAGCTGCTCCTCCATTGCCATTGGCAGTATCATCGTCATGATTGTTAGAGATTAGCATTTCATTATCGGCCGTGCTTGTATTATTATCATTATTGGTATCTTCCATTGCAATGTCATCTGTGGCGGCTCGTCTCGACCACAAACATGAATTGTACCCCGGATGGCGCATAAATCGATTGTCTGCCATATTGTTTGTTTGTTATAGAGTATAAGTATGATACTATCGCGCAATAACTATGAAATTATGAGAATAATGAGAAGAGCTATTGCCCGACACATGGATGATTATATCTCATACAATTATGGGGTCATTTAGGGCATGCCAAGAAGACGGTGTATTGCCTCCTTAACACTATATTGCATATAGTATTCCTTACATAACAACAGCCATCATCACGCAGCGCACGCTATGATAAGAAGGTACGCCTTAGTAATACCGAAAAAGAGGATACCGTAAAATGTTCGCCAAAAAAGGATACCTCTCTTAAGTGAGTGAGAGTTTAGTAGATGCTACTGCTTCAATGGTACTGCCATAATAACATAACCGCTCTTCTCTGCCTCCACATACGCGAATCTACATATCAATGGCCTTTAATCTATCTATTGCCAAATGAAGTCAACAGCTCCAACCAATCTACGGCCGCCAAAAATAACTTGCAAAACCACCATATACCAAACTAAAACATATCAAACATTTCCTCTTAAGTATATCTTATATCTCTGATACTGATAAGTAGATCTCCATCGCCACAACAATCATGACGGCATCTATCACTGAATCTCTTCCTATGCACTTGATAGTGCCAATAGCAGAATTCCTACCCAAGACACAACGATTACTATTCGCGGTGGCATTAACAGCACCCTCCACATCATGGCGTGCACAAAAGTTAGAAGGTAAGCCAAACAAGTATAGTCGTCAAATACTTGCAATACATTCATCCTCCTACACTACCAACAATAGGAAGAAGAAGATATCAAAACATCGATTGCCATTATTAGATGGACCAATGAGACGATATTATGCATATGATGGATGGGGTATGTTAGATTTTATTGACCTAGATAGCCAACTTTGCGGAGCATTGAGCGATGATGACATGTATGCAATGTTACTGTGTATCGATGCACCCAACAACCTTAAGATATTAAAGTTATCAGATGGTCCACGGAACATTATCGGACATGGATTAGACCCATTACGAAAATCGAATGTAATTGAACAGATCGACCTTAGTCTCGTCGAACTATTCCAATCTCCCGATGCATTAGCAATACAATGTTGTAAACTCTCGGGATATATCGTCGCATCAATACTTGATAGTATCATTGGACAATCAGGCAACCGACTTAAGAAGATACAACTACCAAAGGCATGGACACATGAAAAGATTGATGATAGTATACCATTACAATCACGGAAGATACATATGTTGAAGAATGAATCGTTTACTAGATTTGAAAGAAGGGGAGGTAGTCGATGTTATGTTTGTTTGGCAGATTCTACATATTCGACATGTTCAAGTTGTGAAAAGACATATTGTCAAGATTGTGTCCCGATATTTACCTGTGATGTTTGTCATCAGAAGCATTGTCTAGGTTGTGAGTTTAATACCGAGGGACATGAATTGGAATGTGAGAGTTGTAATCGATGGATGGGATCCAAGGATAGAAGTAGAAGAGCAGATGGAGAAGATCAAGTTATTACACGGATTTGTCACAGTTGTTGGGGTGTAGAACGATGTGATCACTGTGAAAGAACTCGATGTAAGCATTGTATCAGTTGCAATGTCTGTCAAAGCTGCACGAGAAGCAACTGTGTGGATTGTCAGGCATCGGAGGACAATCGAAATGCTGTATCCTCATGTACAGATTGTAAGGCGGCACACTGCTTTAATTGTAAGTTACGAGATGACAGTGGGGATTGCAAGACTTGTCAAGGTAGTAGATACCCAAGACTGCTAGCTGCATATGATAGACTGGGCAGTGAGATGATTTGTTTACGGGAGGTTATGGAGTTTGAGAATTCAAAGTTACAAAGTGAGAATAGGAAGCTGAGGAATGGTCTTGAGACTTTGTCTGAGCAGCTTTCGTCTTTATCTATAGCAGCCAACAAGTGTTTAGATGTAGATGAAAAGTAAGTCTAGAGGTATATTCTGAAGCATGTACTTATACTAATGTGTGTTAAGCAATAGGATGAGATCATGTAGAGTCTGAGACTGAGGCAAAATTGTTTTTATCATTATGTCCAATGGGGAGCGTGAGCTCAAAACTGTCCAAATACTATCTATCATCTGTACTCTGAGGTAGGATACTACCTACTCATATACACATCCTCTCTATCTCACTTCAAGCATAGGTTTCCTGGCATGTATTTGACCTATGAGCTGTGCACGTTGCCGGCTAACGTCAGATGCTATCCCGGACACAATTGCCAGTCTATGCGGATCTACTATATTCAATTTATTTTGTCGATCTTGTTCATGTAGAACTGCTGTTTGTACATACTTTCTAAGTTGAGCTGTACAGCTACCAAAGATATGGGATTCTAGCCCCATGTAGACGATACTATCATACGAGTTTAGCTGTTCTATACCGTGTGACTTTATTGTATGTATCATATGTGCACTCTCTAATTTGAAGGACTCTTTATCACTATCCGAATACCATAGATCAGATTTATGAGTGTATGTATGCTTTTCGAATACTGCCAACTTGCTATGCTGTGAGAATGACACTCGTTTGCTCTTCGTCTTTGATTTTGATACTTGTTCGGTTGGTAGTTGTTGATGAGGGAGGTCATCCACTATCATACTGCTACTCATTGTGTTGTTGGATGATACCGCCATCATATGTCTTTGTGCAGCTATTGTATAGTTGTGCTGCTCCTACCAAGTCGTAGCCTGAAATCTAAACTAACTAACTAACTGTTATTGAATAGTCTCTGTGTTGTTATTATTGTTCTGTTATTGCACGATTGTTTGTTATGTTAGTGTTAGTTGTTATCGATGCACATAAATGTCGCAAAATTCTGTGTTGCTCTAAATGATTCTTTAATAAGTAAAAGTGACTAATAGTGACTTAGTGGTATTAGAGTCCTAGAGTTAAACCCTATGGGCATGGGATCTTCACTCCATTTCTTCAATCCAAAGCTAAGCCTTTCACACTTCCTAACTACTCTTCTTAGTAATAATCGTATGCAGCAACACCTCCAGCCATAGAGAGAGACAATTACCTACTATCTTCCTCCTATACTTTGTTTTGCACCACTACCATCGTCAGAACAACAACGTGTCTAGTTTCCCTTCCACTAGAGATCTCTAGAACTAGAGAACTAGAGAGTCTCGAGTTCATTTGAGTTTGAGCATATCTATCTGTATCAGTATCAGATTTCGACCATCAAAATATATCTATCTCTTGGTATACAAGATTTACCTCAGTAATCAACACATTTCATGACAGTTAATGTTACTTCAATGAGGATGCGGTAGCCTTTAACAATTGGGCCGACACTGCTACTAGAAGTCGTCGAATAAGACGCCCAACAACGTTATGTAGAGAAGAAGATCAAGATACCACCAAGTAGAGACAGTTGCAATTCAACGAAACCAGATGATGAAGATGATAATGGGATTAGCAAGTCAAGATATTGTTATTGTTGGTTCTTTATAGACTCATAGTCATAGAAGCTAATCCTAAGCTTAGCATCTTTATGAAAGACAAGATACTGCTTCAATTCATACTCCTAGTCTCCTCATGGCACGAGCCTTGAGTTGCCGAACCTCCTCTAACTGTTCCTGATTTCTTCTCATGGCACGAGTCTTACAACACTGAATATCCTCTAATCGTGCTGCCTTATGCTCACCTCCTTGTAGCTCGTCTTCGAGAGCAGTACAGTCTGCAATCTCTTGCCTTGTCACAGGTTCGATATACAACATAGGGAACTCCTTAATGAAATCATAGACGACAGATAGCTTCATCTTGTTGATCTTCTCGTTGTACAAAAAGGTTGTACAGGCAGATGCTTTTGCAAACCAACTAACCGTAATCGGCATGACTTTAAATTCCCACTCAAAGAAGGGTTGCATATCAAAGTGAGAATGGTTTTGGAGGATCTTTATCATTGCAATTTGTTGTTTTGTTCTATTTCTTCTATTCAAGACCAGGTTTGATATGATGTTGGTAGGAATAAAGTTAAATATACCACGCTCATCACCTAAACACTGCAGTGTATGATTTGATAGATATGTATTGTTGACACTAGAGGTATCACAAAGCAGTCTCGAAAAGGGTGTCCATCCCTCTTCAGTAATGCCACACTCTGACATATCTAACTTCTCGAGGGTGGAATTGTTTGTCAATGCATTTGCAAATGCCAGTGCCCCATTATCCCCAACGTCGTTGCTTTCCATCTCTATGTTTTCAATCATGCAGCCGGGGGTTTCCAATAGAGTTGCTAGTGACTTCCAACCATTCGATGTAATGTATTGATCATGTCCTACAATAAATAGATCTTTTACCATGTTTCCATGTGACAGTCCATTGACTATGATACCCAAACCTTCATCATTCATACAATTGCAATCAAGAATGAGCCTTTGCAAATTGGTAATAGTATGACGTAGAAGAGTTGATAATGCCATACAGTCATTAATTCCTAACTCTGGATATATATGTGATAATCAAGCTCTTCTAGTTGTGGGTGCATACTCATTGCAGTAATGATATCAGCTAATTGACCAGACTGTATACGAGCCGCATTTATTTTGACATGTATCAAAGATTTGCGACATTCTCCTAATGCCAATGAGAACTGCCGAATCCTCTCGACGTCCATTGCACAATCATCTAACTCAATTCCTTTTAAACAATTGTTATTCTTCGTAAATGGGTTTAACAATTGAAACACATTACCTTCTAGACGATCACCACCAACCTCCCCCAATAATATCTTTTCAATTGATCTATTGCGACTTAATCCTCTACGGAATATCTCCCTCCCTGCATTACAAGATGATAAACCGCGGATATTTAGCACTTTTACGGTTGTGCTTGTACCGAGATAATATCCTAGCCACGCCAACTCTTTAGAACTTTGAGGATAGAAATGTGAGCTATATTGACCATCATTCTCACAACTTTCTATACTTAATTCATTAAAGGCTTCATTGTTATCCTTGAGTTGTTGTAAAATAGTTTGATTTTGTTTATTTGATGTAATATCCTTAATTTTGATAGTATCTGCCAATGCCGCAAACTCATCGTAGTCATTGATATCCAGATTCATATTTCCTATAGAATTAGTATACGATCAAAGACAGCATGAAATATTAGATGGCATGCATCGTACACGCAACAAGAAGCATTGCAACTCATCATCAAAACTTGTTCACATCTTGTGTCTATTTTTCAATATAATGGTCATAAGTACAAAGTATACGCGGTCGACAACACACTACTCACCTGATCATCAGATACTACTCGTCGGTATAGAATGGGCAAACCTATGCTTCCGAGAATGTATACTATTCTTCACCGCCTCCACACCTCTATCTGCGAGCAGTGGCACTTCTACCTATTGGTTTGCTCGCCTGGACGCATACAACAAGTATGCCGCACTGGCGAGTACAATGAAAATTAAGGATATCACATCATGTGAACAAAAACAAAATATACTGCATCAGATCAAGGAGAATGCTGAAGACTTTATTCAATTATGGATATGCACTGATGATCAAGTTATTGACGAATTCGACTATAATCCTAATAATTCTACTGAGTTGGCATGGTTAGGGTATTACATTGGTCAAAATACAAGTTTGGAAGAGCTACGTATAAGTTGTGATCTATTTGATAACTCCGGAAAAGATGTATTCCTTAGAGGATTAGGAAACAACAAATCAATTCATCACTTAGGTTTTGACAATATCAATCTATCAGAAGGGAGATTATTTAGTATGATGAGTTCATTCCTCAGGGACAATAACAAATTAGTTGAAATTGGGGTAAATGAATGTCAAGCTGGGGCAGAGGGTATACATCAACTTTCATTAGCCATTAGTGATTGCAATCGATCTTTAAAACACTTTAGTTTTCGACGTAATGAAATCGGGGACGGACATTTAGTTGATATCATTACAGCTCTTAGTATGCATCCACAACTTACAACGCTTAATATTATTGGTAATAATTTTGGTAGAAATGAATGTACGGCATTATCAACTCTTTTGCGATGCACTACTACGGAGCTGAAAACACTCAACCTTTGTAACAACCTCATTGATGATGAGGGTTTAGAATGTACAGTCAATGCACTTGCCAATGTCAATACGTTACAAGAGCTGGTCCTTTCAAGTAATCGATCAATTACATTAAACGGTTGGAAGAGGGTAGCAACTCTATTGGAAATGCCTAGTTCCAATTTGGAACGCTTTGATGCCAGTCATACCAATATTGGGGATGATGGGGCACTAGTATTTGCAAATGCATTGGTCAACAACTCCACCCTCAAGACTTTAAGTTTGCAACAATGTGGTATTACTCGTGAAGGATGGACACCCTTCTCAAAACTTCTTTGTGATACCTCCTCTGTCAACAATACTTATATGTCTAACCACACAATAGAGAAGATCCACCCAGCAAATGATGCTCATGGCAATAAGTATCTGCTATTGAACAAAAGAGAAGACAAACAACAAGTTGCAATGTCAAAGGTATTGCAACGTCATTCTCATTTCGATATGGAACCTTTTTTCGAGTGGGAGTTCAAGGTCTTACCGCTCATGGTCAAGTGGTTCACAAATGCTGCAAGTCGTTTTACAACATATGAGCAGAAGATTAGTAGGTTGAGACTGTCGTCGACGTTTGATTTTATCAAGGAGTTCCCGATGCTATATGTCGAGCCCATGACAAGGAAAGAGATTGCAGAGTATAATGCTTTGGAAGAACAGTTACTTCAAGGGGGTCAAGTGGGGGCGGAGAAACAGGCACAAGAAGAGGTTCGGCAGCGTAAGGCTCGTGCTATGAGGAGGCTTTGAGTATGAAATGAACATCTTTTGTTGATGTATTAGGATTAGTTTCTACATGAGATTGCTTTGATCATGCTAGATGATGCAATTCAATAGCGTATTTATTATCAGATAGATGAAAAGGAGAACCACATATCTACTCTAGCACCGTATCTATGTAGCAGTGGTGGTGGAGGGTGGTGAGGTATTACTGCTCTCTCCCAGTTGTGTAGAGTGATAATGTAAGTGGAAACAAGTCTTACAATCAAAATTGGTTTAAGTTTAAAAGCTTATGTTCATCATGTGCTTCCTTCATCTTTGTACATTGGGGACCTTAATGTGGCCAAAACTATCTATGCATTTCAAAACCTACTTCTTACTGTTATGAATTTTGAATTAGACCTGACATATGATGGGGCCTATTTCTCATATCTTGCAATTGTAATCAATCATGAGCGTGGATGAGGCCTATGACTTCTGCACGTTTCCTACACAATTTAGAAGCTCTCTGGGATGCTCTTGCAAGCAGTATGTGCATGTTTTTATCATGCATGCCCGAACGACGTTGACGATGTTGCTCGAGGAGTACTGCAATTTGGACTTCTTTCCGGCGTTGCATAGGACCGACCGATGAGTTAAAGAGATAACCCTCGAGGCCCATTATGTCGGTAGGGTTGGGCCTGCGGAGCTTGGATGACTGCTTGAGTTTGTGTATCATATGTGCACAATCTAATCTGAAAGACTTGATATCGTTTTGTGTATACCATAAATCAGATTTAGATGCATATGATAGGTTGCTTGTAGTTACCGCCATCATACTCAACTCTGAAAAGGATACACTCTTCTTGGTGATCTTCTTCGTTGCCAAGGATGGAGAAGAGCCATGAGCATGTCGACGTCGATGAGGAGGGAAGTCCAAAATCAGATTGTTATTGTTGCTGTTATTGTTGCTCATAGCTTCTATTATCGTAGTCTATTGATTGCAGGAGATAATATTCAAAGAGAAATATTAATATGAACCTGTGTTGGTATTAATATTTAGACTATGAATGATAACACTAACACATGATATCGACCATTGGAGACAATAGAGGCGCGTTTAATATTCAGCCATGTTGTGTCTCAAAGTTAAAACGTGATGATGACGAGCTCAAACATTGATCAATCTCGGTCGGAGTATCTCTAGTTCAATTGTTTTGAAGAAGTTCAAATTCTGTGTGGAATTGTGAGGCATTTGTCCAGGGTAAGTATTAGTCGTTCGGACATTCGACATTCTCTGGTGTTACTCATAACTGTCCCAAAGTTTCTTACTCCTCACAAAATTGTCTCACACGTTCCGTTCAACTGATGAGTGACTCAAAGTATCTTGCTACCCAGTTGGGGAAGTGTGAGCATAAGTGACCCTTGAGCATAAGTAACATTGATATGTCTCTCAATGACCCCACATTTATCCTGTGCAGTTATGACCAA
>Ga0214478_100030_pt1 | contig 59209 bp, 43 predicted proteins | sample M1_20Mar14CPVII9_2_FD_178001 | JGI IMG/M metagenome (GOLD analysis project Ga0214478, IMG submission 178001) | Marine eukaryotic communities from Monterey Bay, California, United States - M1_20Mar14CPVII9sort6BwellD7 | ecosystem: Environmental > Aquatic > Marine > Unclassified | place: USA... | reverse complement strand
CGAATTCTTCAAGTGCACTTATACCCTCTTTCATTGCAATTGACATTTGTTTTATATCGTATGATAATGTTGGAGAATTCACATCTAAAGCTTCAGCATCAAATGCTTCGATAATATCACTTTCCTTGACCCACATAAACTCGTGAGTTCCCATTAACTCCACAAGAAAATAGCTTAGATCTGAGCTGCCAAATTTCAACTCTATCTCTACCTTTAGTTTTGCTGCCTTTAGATCGTCCCTGAGCTTTGATGACAGGCGCTTTTCATTACGAACTGTGAGTGTATGGTGCCAGCCTTCTTTTTGATTATCAGGAGCCAATCTGTAAAATGATCAGGGTTAGTCCTATCATGTAACTAGTAATTCAAGTACGTGTGTCACACAAGCATACTCACATTCCAATAACAATTGCAGGCCAAAACGGCTTCTCCTCGCCCTCACGAGCCCATATAATTGCAGCACAACAACCCCAAATACTAGATCGGTTCACTCCACGACATCTCACTTCATATACTGGGGCAAATACCTTCCCGAGGATTCTATCTAGCCGTTGTAGAATCTTCGCCTTCTTTGATATATCATTATCATCTTGAAAAACATTCGAGCAGCACTTTATCACATCCTCATATAGTTCCAAGGCGGTATACTCCCCCCTTTCGTCTTCAATCTTTCTTTCCATAGAAGTAATGAGAGCCCAAAGTGAGATGATAAATTTGGCATTATCCCCAGTTGGATTACCTACGTCCCCCAAAATCGCATCCTTATCCAAATTGTCAGCCTTACCTCCCATATCAACAAATTGTTCAAGTGCGGCACTAACTTTGAGCATAACTTGTGAACTCAAGACAGTGGATGCAATCTTTGGTAATCTCCCCTCTCTTACTTTGCCTCGTTTTTGAAAGGCAGAGTATAAAGGGGACGTCTGCGGTGGTACTTCCGATGGTATCATATACTCTTGCCAAAGACTATTAAAGAAGTCTTGTAGATGCCTTGCAATAGAGTTTAATCGAGGGTTTTCACCAATACAATTGGATAAGGAAGCCTCGACGCCGGATTGAATTACTTGGATATTGTTGTACTTCCGCAGATGAATTTCACGACATATTTGTCCTAAGACGTCAATGAATGGCAATACCTCTGCCATATATGATATCTTGCAAAACTCGGCCATGAGGGCTTCTAAATTTGCATATTCTGCTTCAGTAATAAACTTCTTTACTGATATCTCTAGTTTCTCGGCCCTTTGCTTTTTCTGGCATAGGCTTTGTGTATTGCTGTGTTTCCCGCTTTGCGAAGGTAAAAGCGATAATGGTCCTTTTCAATGCTTTTCATTTGACAGTATTCCGAATAGACTCTAATAAAAGAACTATCCAAGTCGGCTGTTACTAATTCTTCTTCTCCTGTGTCCTCATCTTTGAATATGATGTCAACTTGTCCCTTAATAATTAGCTCGTCTCCTTCTTTAATGTTGTAATCGGACACAGAGTATCCATCTTTAAGCTCAACATCACCGAACACTAAACGTTGTGCATCGATAGAATACCCCAACACCTCATTGATCTTTGTTTTGACGTAACGAATTCGATCATATGGGTCTATTTCTTCGATAACAGCTCTTTCTGCTTTAATGTTGATCATATTGGGATTTGATTTGTTGGGGCGAGTTCGTTGAACTAAATGTAAAACACTTCCGTCCTTGGCGTTGTAACTTGATAAGGTTCTGTTATCTGCAAGCTCTACCCCAGCAAATATCAAGCGCTGTTCACGAGGAGGAATTCCTAGCACATCATAAACCTTTGTTTTTACCGATTGAATGGTATTAGACGGATGCATATTGATTGGTGCCTCACTACCGTTGATTCTTTTAATAATGATTTGTATCGGTTGTTCTAATTGTGGTGCCTTGCGTTTAAATAGTTGTAACCTATCACCGTTTTGGATATTATAGTCATATAATGTACATTCATTCTTAAGATCTGGTTTCGTTTTGTAGGATAGACGTTGAAGAGAAGGAAGGATGCCCCAGTTATGATGTACTTGATCTTTGAGGCTTTTTATAGTATCAGAAAGGCTAGCGGTGAAAGTGGCCGATTCGCTGGAATCAGTTGTGATTGCAATTCGTATCTTACTGATACTCCCGGTTGTTATTTCTCGACATTGCGGTGCAGGCTTAGTAGACGATAGCGTATCTACTTGCTCACTGGTATTAGATTGCTCAGCTTCCCTTTGTTCTTGAGGTTCTTTGTTACTCTGAGGGGTGACCTCTTTTGGTACTGTAGAATCTTTGTTATTGGTCTCTTCTTCGAGGTTACCAGCCTTAACCTTCTTATTCTTATCCTTGGTCTGTCGATCGATCTTCTCAAGATGAATTGCTGACTGTTTCAGACGCGCATCGAGAGTCGTCGTATCCAAATAGGCCTCAAGGGAAGGAGCTGATTGATAAAGCAACGATTCCAATAGCTTGGCCATTGGGAGGACTTGTTTAATATTAGGATCTTTCGTCTTCGCACGTTGTTGTCTATAAAGGTAAATATATTAGAAGTGAGGTATTGCAGAAGAAAAGGTGAGGCATACTACGATCTCTCCAACTTACATGTTCTGAATCATCTCTCTACGATGATGCTTATCATCATCACTGTGCCAACTTTGATTAAAGCCAACGGATAGGGGTTCTCTGTTTCCATATCCATATCTTTTGTATTTGATTTAAGACTATCTGTATTACTCTTGTTTGAGTTATTGACACTAGCAAGCCTCTTCATATCACTCAGAAGTTTTTGAAAGAATGGTTCTTGACTAATCGCTTTCATATGTTGCTTATGAGATGCCTCCTCAAGCTTTGCGGCTGCCATTTCTATCCCATCGCTCTTTAATACAGACCGCACATTGACAAATTCGCGCAGCAAACTAAATCGGTTATCCAATCGATGATCGTCTGTAAATTGAACAAATTGAAGTTGAGCTCGTATAACGGTCCGTGGATTCAAAGTAATATCGTCTGATTCAAGTACTCCTAGCAATGACCTCATTCTCTTTGGGCTTACAGGGCTCAACAGTGATCTGATCACTTCTTGAAGTTCTTCCAATAGATGAGTAATGTATTGAGTAACGAGCCTCGTATCCATATCCGTGTGATCATGTAGAGATTTGATACCAGATTGCTGATCCATATTCTCTTCCGTATTACTACCCAACTTCTCATCATCGGTGGTACGGCTAACTTCATTATTATTATTCTCACTACTAATACTTGATACAGCATTGCTCTTCTGATTCTGATAATGTTGTATACAATCGACAAGCGTATGGAATTCTGTAGTCTTTGCAATTTCTTTCATGTATTCATCGTTTTGACAATCCGTTATCATTCTTTCTGCTAGTGCCAGCCGCTCGGGCTCATCTGACCCTGAATCTTCTTCATATATCAATGATCGTACTTTGATAAGTCGGTGCAATTGTTGGAATTGAAAGTCTATATAAACATCATAATCCAAATGAGATGCATATAAAACTTCTTGTGCCTCTTGTACAACCCCAAGTTTCCAAGTTGATCGAATACGAAGATTTATCCGATGAACCAAACCGGCATTATGTAACTGTACTAATAATGGTATAATTAATACAGCAAACTTTTCATCCAATTCACTATGTCCACAATCATAACATCCGCCCGGTTCTTGACCAGTAATCATAGAATTTAAGGATCTGCAATTTGTGCATGTCCAACGACCAATCTCGTCGAGATCTGGCCAGACGTTCCTGATACGAATTAGACTACTATCATCATTAAGTTTAGGAGCTGTAGTTCTGCCGCCGCCGCCCTTCTTCTTCTTTCCCTTGTTCTTTCGAACCATATCGAGTTAATATGTTTAATCTATGTTAATTATTTTGCAATTTGATGTGCAAAAACTGTTCTATATCTCTATATCACACTCGACTTCGACGCTCGTATTTTTAATGTTATCATCTATGATATGCACACTATCCGATAAGATATCAAACTGATTGATCAGTATACTTGCAGTTGGTTCAAGTAGCAATATATGATTGACTATCCCAGATGTTATTTTTTGTAATTTTAGAAGAGTTGACTTTGTTGCTTTATATTGCAAAAACTATCAACTTTGATGCCGCCAAAGTACCATTAATCGAAAGAGCATTAAAATGGGATATATTGGTTGTACTGGCGTGCCTTTTGGTGATCTTATACCGCTATAACAGCACCATGATTGATTACATACACTACAATAAACGATAGAACTAACTTGCTTTTTGGGGTGGTATCCTTTAGGATACCACTCACACTCTCATAAAAGTCAGAAGAATCAAGACAATATGTTAGTATTTGGTAAACCAACCATATCATACACAATAAGAGGTTTGGTATAGAAAGTATAGACAATATATCAGTTTAGTTAACGTTCTATCGATTAGTGGTAGTTTGGTATTAGCAGCGAAATATTGAGTGAGCAGTGGCGCCCGAAAGTTAGAACATATAATTTTTGAGTTTTTGAGGAATAGACTATCTCTTATCTCCTTGTCAGTAACACGGTACCACCCTCCGTGATGATATATTATATATCTAGTAGTATTATATCGTTTGGATAGTTTCGTGTGTAGTGGTGGCGAGATATATCATAGACAAGTTATAGAAGCACACTTCGTATTAGTATGAACAACACATCAACATCAGAAATTAGTTCGTCTAATATATGTGCCAATTGTGGCAAGGAAGGTAATGACGTTACGAATTCATGCAACAAGTGCAAGTCGGTTATGTATTGCAATGCGGCATGTAAGAAGAAACACCGACATAAGCATAAGAAACAGTGCGAGAGACGAGTAGCTATGAATTGCATGATGAAAAATTATTCAAACAGCCACCCAAAGAAGAAGATTGTCCGATATGCTTCCTAAGAATGCCTACGCTGGATATAGGAAGGACGTATATGGCGTGTTGTGGTAATGTTATATGTAATGGTTGTATTCATGCATTTCGATCAAGAGTTACTAAACAAGAGCATGATGTATGTCCATTTTGTAGATCGCCTATGCCAACTTCTTTCGAGGAGACTGTCAAACGATATGAGAAACGAATAGAGATGAATGATCCCCGAGCAATCTTCAATTTGGGTTGTAGATATCGTGATGGAAGGCTTGGCTTACCTCAAAACCGTGCTAAGGCATATGAACTTTGGCATCGGGCAGCAGAACTTGGAAATGCTGAGGCGTATTACAATATTGGAATTGCTTATATGAATGGTTATGGTGTTGAGGTAGATATGAAGAAGATTATTCATTATTGGGAATTAGCAGCTATGAGAGGACATGTCAAGGCAAGGCACAATTTAGGAGTAGTTGAGGGGCAGGCAGGCAATATGGATAGGGCATTAAAGCACTTTCTTATTGCAGTGAAGGATGGGCATTTGAACTCTATGGAGAATATCAAATCAATGTACAGAGAAGGAGAGGCAACAAAAGATGATTATGCAAAGGCACTACGCTCATATCAAGCATATCTAGATGAGATTAAGAGTGATCAGAGGGATGAAGCTGTTGCATTCGATGATGGAAACAAATACTATGAATCTGCTGTTTAGAATAGACACGCCGTATTCCCAAAGAAACCAATAACATAAGTCATCTGTTTAATTAGTGATCATTTATTCTTTAATAATAGAAGAGATTAAGAGAAGAGATGTGGCCGCTGGCCTGATTTAACCCTTTGGATTCTTCCGAAAAGGAGTTTTGTAAACATGAAAACTACATTAAACTCAAATATACTCAATACTTAGATAGAAGGTTTAATGTTGGGTTCGATTTCTCTTCCAATAGGCACTCTCATATATTAATTGTATCGACTGTTTATCTGTTTCTAAAGGTATATCGATTAGTAGTGGTTTGGTAGTTATCAACGACAATATTGAGTGAGCAACCAACACAAAGACATAAAGATGGGCAGATCATCACTATTCACAAACCACATCGGTACCGATTTCAATACAAAGCATTGGTTATCATTAGATCCCTGTGGATTAATTTGTGTATCATTTTCATATTCACTACATATCTTTAGTCTATTCGCTTCAGGCTTTACATTAATATCACATCATCTAACAGCCCAATTATTATACGGTATCTTATACATCCCATTCTCTATCTTATCATTATGGAGTTTATACAAAGCAACAACAACAAATCCAGGAGCAGTACCAATGGGTGCACGTCCCTTACCCTCCAATCTTTCATCTGAAAATTCATCAATACAAACGGAACGTGATTATAATAATGGTGGATTACGAAGAAGAAGGGGTATTAGAAGATGTCGTAAATGTAATGATAATTATAAACCAAGTAGAGCACATCATGATTCAGTTACTGGTCGATGTATTGTGAAGATGGATCATTATTGTCCTTGGGTTGGTAATGCTGTTGGTATTATGAATCATAAGGTGAGTGTGAAACGAGGCGTAGCCGAGTTTGTGTATTGTGTGATGTGTTTGAGATGTGGGGCTGATTTGTTGCAAAGGATTTGCAATAGATTGAATAAGGGATTGGTAATGCTAGGATTTGTACAGTTTTATACAATGTTTTGGTTTGCAATTGAGTATTGTGTGTAACTGATATGCAATTGAGTGGGTTTAGTTGTCAAGTTTTGTGCATAAGATGTGTTCTGCCTTGTTGCAACACATGTATCTCTAATATTCAATCTTTCTATCCCCTTCTCTTTTTATCACACCTCCAGTTCTTCATATTATTCATTCTCTATACTCTCCTTACGGCAATTATATCATTGACATTGATAATTATACGAGTTGTACGATGTCAATACTACGAACCATCAGATCATCACTCTCCAACAACAACAACAATACCAGATGGCTGTAATGCCAACACCACAATAATCTTCATCCTATCAATAATTACAATACTATTCTTCTGCTTTACATTCTGCATGTTAATAGAACAATCATCAGCAATAACAACCAACATGTCCAAGATTGCACGTATGAAAACACAAAGTGGATTAGTATCACATCCTAACGAGTATGCCCCGGTGGCTACTGAATTTAATGAAGTATTTGGTGGATCACATAATTCCATATCATGGCATTGGTTACTACCACTTAATGTGAAATTTCCTGAATGGGCTATTGATAATATAATGGGATATGAATGGGATCCTGTGGCTTTTGATTGTACTTTGCCATATCAAGAACCTGTGGAGGATGGAGATACGACAGATGGTGAGGAAGGGAGTATGTCTAGTGGTATTTCACGAGCGTCAAGTGGCATGTCGTCATCAGTGGGGCTAGGAGTGCATGAGGGTGGTGGGGATCGTCTTGGATCAGATGGATTAGATCAACTTGGGGGAGGAATGGTGGATGATGTAGAGACGGGTAATTATAGTGGTGGTGGAGGGGGATTGGAAGTTGATGATGCCACTGAACCTTTGGAACAGGTATTACTTAATGAAAATGAGAAAGATGTATAGTATCGATATGGTTTCATCAGCAAGTGATACAAGGAAGGGAGGAGGAGAGGAGGGGTTAAGAAACGTTCAACTGGTGGTTCGTTATTGGTATGAGATGATAAGGCCTCATATTATTAGTGGGGATGTGCGGCAGCCTTGGTTATACTTTGGTACGCGGCAACAGTGGCATTAGTAATTACACAAATTGGTATTAAAGTATGGGGATATTACGTGTCAATCGGATTGGTATTAATTAGTCGGTGGGTGTGGGGTTACGAATCAATAACTAATATTATGGGGTGGGGATTTAATTAATCAACGATTGGTGGGGCGGACCGTCGTATTGGTAGAGGGATCGATTGGGATTAATACGGATATACCACCATCTCATGGCCGCCGTCAACCCTTAATGCACGTGCACGGTAGTAAACGGGAGGACGATATGGATTGACTTAATATTGAGGGTGGTACCTTACGATTATACACAGGTGGGGATTAATCATTACACGTACGGATGACGGTGGACATTAATGCACCACGTGCACCGGATATTACATGAACGGCAGGCCTCGGATTGGTCCGCCATCGGTAGTATAGGGTGGGAATGATCGTCAACATCAGTGAGTGGGGTTGGATTACGTGCCGTGGGTAGTAGTAGGCGAGGGTATACACTCTATCAGGTGACAAAGAGGAGGAAGAGGAGACAAACGGAGGTGGTATACAATACATATTATACACAGATTGGACATGTTTGATTAGGTATTAAACAACACACGTAAACGATCAAACATCCATGGTTATATCAAATTAGTACTACTCAAATTAGTTTATTACCACGTGGTGTTACAAAACCATCTTATCAATATATATGAACGTATCGCCTTTACCAATTGGAAAGAATGTATCACATCATTGGCGTACCTTCTATGATGATGGCACCACCAAATCACCAAGAGATGATATGATATACTAAATGATAGATAGTACTATCACCAACCACCGTGATATAACATACCGTTATAACTCGGCATCCACATATGGTATTACTAATCCTAGACATGTTATAACACCACACAGGCAATTACCATCATATACCACCATCCATATACCAAACAAGCATGTATTGTAATATAATACATCCAAGGTAGTACCCTTAAACATAATCAAAACAGTATATCACGTATAACTTTTCTTCTACTACTCGTATCAAGGTGTTGAGTAGTGTTTTAGAATCGTCTCATCAAGCTCTATCGATTGAGATTACTTTGTGTCAATCAACTCAACTCGAGACGGTGGTGTTTTGCCAGATTTTGGAACCGCCGGAGGCAATATGAGCTATGCTCTACCAGTTTAGTACTCCTCAGAGGTTGATTATCACCATCATCAAAATCAACATTATCACTACCAGTCTCCTCCTCCTTCGCTAACGCTCAGTCGTCGTCGATATAATTAAACAGACTCGGCTACGCCTCGTCAAACATACTCACCTTCGGTTCGTATGTTAAATCCTCACGCTACGCGTTCGTATCACATGATAGTCGCTAACGCTCCTATCATGATCAACATCATCACTCGCTTCGCTCGTATCAACAACCCTTACTCCAAGTGACCAATAAGCATTACCATCAGACGTACTATCAGCATTAACAACAGTCGTAACTATTAACATTCTAATTCATCATCAAGAACCATCCATCATCCACCAACAACAGCAGCGTCAGCTGGTGTTGGATGGTGGATGATGCTTTGCCTCGACGTGCCAACCTACTTTAAATCCATTGCAGTGAACCTGTCTCTACTTCCATCCAATCAACTATCAGAGAAGGATGAATCATCGACGTTAGGAGATGATGAATCCTTCTCTCTTTACAGTGCCCGTAGGGCTATGCCAACTAACTTTAGACATCGACCATTAATGTTGACTGTATAATGCGAATGACGAAGTCATGAGCTGTGTCTCTTTTGTATTATATGTTTCTCAGACTTTCAGACTTTACTTGCGAGACGAAGTCGAGCTGTGAATCTCTTATTATTAGTTAGATTGATATAGAATTCGATTCCGATTCTTTTGGTGGTCTTATCATGTAAATCTGACGAGTTCATCTCTTGAACCAAAATCTGGGGCTCTGCCGCTGTTTTTGACTTTGAAGCCCTTGCTTGAGTTGAGCAACTTTCATTTCAAGGTCCATTTCAGAGGTTGAGAGTACCATAAACGAGAAGAGGAGATCAAGACGGTTTTATATCACCACTCAGCGTCTTCATAACCCTCTTACTTGATGAGAAACGTGCATGGAAAGATCGACGACACATTGCTAGGGGCTAGGACACTGCCTTGGCTATCTTGTTTGGTATCATTAGAAGCGTAGACGAAATAATAAAGATCTTTATATATAGTAAACTGTCGTCCTTCATTGTATTGATATAATCTCTCTCTCCGACTGACACAGTTCTTCTCTGCTTTGCAAAGAGCTCGTCACTTATGACAAATGCAAGATACGGTATCCTTTCTTAAATCTTCTTTGGGGCTTGGTAAAACATCTTTGATTTGTCCGCTACATTTTCTCGATTGTTGGTGTGACCGAGAAAGAGCTGAGTGTCACAGATTATCACAAATTGAATTAGGGTATCCTCTCAAATCAACCAATAGTAAACTCGTTGAAGAAGAGAGAAAAGAGATCTTTAAGGCTGGTCTCTCTATTATGGATTTATTGCAATAAACATGTGATCTTCAATATACAGTGGTGGTTCATACTATAAAGAAACCCCATCTTTAAAACAAACCAGACCCAACCAACAAAGAGACACAAAGATGGGCAGATCATCACTATTCACAAACAACTATATCGGTACCGATTTCAATACAAAACATTGGTTATCATTAGATCCCTGTGGATTAATCTGTGTATCATTCTCTTATTCACTACACATCTTTAGTCTATTTGCTTCAGGCTTTACATTAATATCACATCATTTAGTAGCCCAATTATTATACGGTATCTTATATATACCATTCTCTACACTATCATTATGGAGTTTATACAAAGCATCCACAACAAATCCAGGAGCAGTACCAATGGGTGCACGTCCCTTACCTTCCAATCTCTCATCCGAAAGTTCCTCCATTCAAACGGAACGTGATGTTAATAACGGTGGATTACGACGAAGAAGAGGTATAAGAAGATGTCGTAAATGTAATGATAATTATAAACCAAGTAGAGCACATCATGATTCAGTTACTGGTCGATGTATTGTGAAGATGGATCATTATTGTCCTTGGGTTGGTAATGCTGTTGGTATTATGAATCATAAGGTGAGTGTGAAACGAGGCGTAGCCGAGTTTGTGTATTGTGTGATGTGTTTGAGATGTGGGGCTGATTTGTTGCAAAGGATTTGCAATAGATTGAATAAGGGATTGGTAATGCTAGGATTTGTACAGTTTTATACAATGTTTTGGTTTGCAATTGAGTATTGTGTGTAACTGATATGCAATTGAGTGGGTTTAGTTGTCAAGTTTTGTGCATAAGATGTGTTCTGCCTTGTTGCAACACATGTATCTCTAATATTCAATCTTTCTATCCCCTTCTCTTTTTATCACACCTCCAGTTCTTCATATTATTCATTCTCTATACTCTCCTTACGGCAATTATATCATTGACATTGATAATTATACGAGTTGTACGATGTCAATACTACGAACCATCAGATCATCACTCTCCAACAACAACAACAATACCAGATGGCTGTAATGCCAACACCACAATAATCTTCATCCTATCAATAATTACAATACTATTCTTCTGCTTTACATTCTGCATGTTAATAGAACAATCATCAGCAATAACAACCAACATGTCCAAGATTGCACGTATGAAAACACAAAGTGGATTAGTATCACATCCTAACGAGTATGCCCCGGTGGCTACTGAATTTAATGAAGTATTTGGTGGATCACATAATTCCATATCATGGCATTGGTTACTACCACTTAATGTGAAATTTCCTGAATGGGCTATTGATAATATAATGGGATATGAATGGGATCCTGTGGCTTTTGATTGTACTTTGCCATATCAAGAACCTGTGGAGGATGGAGATACGACAGATGGTGAGGAAGGGAGTATGTCTAGTGGTATTTCACGAGCGTCAAGTGGCATGTCGTCATCTGTGGGTGGACGAGTAGTATCCGAGTGTGGGGATCGTCTTGGTTCTGATGGTTTAGACCAACTCGGGGGAGGAATGGTGGATGTAGAGAGTGGGGGATTGGAAGTTGATGATGTAGCTGCTGAACCTTTGGAACAGGTATTGCTTAATGAAAGTGAGAAAGATGTATAGTATCGATGTGGTTACATCAATTAAGAAATGTGTGGTTCCACATCGTTAGTATGAGATGATGATGAGCTTGATTAGTATGCCTTTGAGACGACGAGGGAATGTGCCTACACTGATCTGCTTTTAAAGTTGAAAAACTTACTCATCTCTTGGTAAGAATAAGAACTTGACTTATTTGGCTTATAGACTTAGCTATTATGAAATACTCTTTAGTTAGGCTCCAACAATACAATACCACAGACTAATTTACAATGCAGAATCGTAGTATTTGTACTCCTCTCTTGCTGCTGCAGCTTCGTCTCTCTGACTACTCTTAATGTCATCCACATATGCTTGATACAATCGTAATGCTTTAGCATAATTTTCTTTTGATGCATCTCCATCTTTATACATTGCTCGGATATCCCTCAGAGACAGATTACATCCACCATTAGCAGCAATCATAAAGTGCTTTATTGCCCTCTCCATATTGAGTGCCATCATCCATTCAATTACTCCTAAACAATGCCTCGCATCTGCATCTCCCATCATTGCCGCTAATTCATAGTAATGTTCAGCCTTCTTTATATCTGCCTCCACTCCTCCTCTACCCTGCCTATACAACTGAGCAACATTATAATATGATGCAGCATTACCCAACTCTCCTGCCCGATGGTAAAGCTCTAATGCCTTGGTAAGATTTGGTCTTAGTCCATATATTCCTTCATAATAGTAATATCCCATATTGTGAATTGCATTAACATCATTCAGCTCTACACGTTTCTTCATCCTTTTTAACTCCTCCCCACCTGATTTAGGAGGTGGAGTTCTACAAAAGGGACACTTTCGATCTTTTTTCCTTGTAGCCCTTGATTGAAACGCATGCATACAACCTCTGCATATACTTTTTCCGCAACATGCCATATATGACGTCCCCGTAACAAGAGACGGCAACCGAAGGAAGCAGATTGGACAATCTTCCTTGGGAGGAGGTTGTTTAAAAAGTTCTTCATCATGTAAATCTGCTACTCGTTTAAGATGTTCTTCACAATCTTTCTTATGCTTGTGTCGGTGTTTCTTTTTACATGCAGCGCTACAGTAGATTATCATCTTACATTTGTTGCATGTATTTGTAACATTACTACCTTCCTTGCCACAATTGGCACATGTATTAGATGACAAACTATTTTCTGATGTATTGCTCATATCTTATGATCAATGCTAAGCCTTACTATATCGCATATAAAGTAGCGGATATAGAGTTGCAATCAATATCTAATAATATATTATAGCATAACTGTAAGGATGTATATTAACGAGATGATAGTAGGCACTGACGTCGAGGAGATACGAGGCAGGGCTAAGGTATCTGTTGTTTACCTCATAAAAGCTCATAAACTAAAAATATGACTTTTTCTTATTGCGACACAATATGCTTACTGTATATTCAATTTGACACTACCAAACCACTACCAATCGATAGACCGTTAAAAACTGATAAACAATCTATATTATTAGTATATAACAGTGCCAATTGCAAGAGTTATCGACTCCATATTCCTTTGTAAGTATCAATATCATCTGGCGTATGTAGAATTGCTCGGGCCAATTTAGGGCGGTATCCTTCCTATCTCGCTCTTCAAGGAGTTCCACATACGACATGAAAACTAACAAGATCCAATTTGATCCGCCTCTTTTGCTATTATTGCTACAATAAGCCTCTTTGCAATAGAACCACAATGCCATGAGCGAGACGACGGCTGAAGCACTAAAGGCAGAGGGTAATGCTCTAGTCGGTGTCAAAGACTGGGCCGGTGCCGCACAGAAGTACAATGAGGCAATTGCAATAGATTCATCAAAACCAGCCTATCATTGCCTAATTTGGCATTATGCTATGAAAAGTTGAACAATCTATCGGCATTCAAGGAAGCAGCCCTTCGTTGTATCGAGGTGGATCCATCATTTATCAAGGGATATTATCGTTTAGCTAAGGCACATAGCTTGCTTTGGGACTATGAGCAGCAGGTTAATGTTATCGAGAGGGGATTAGAGATAGATTCGTCAAATGTTGATTTACAAAAAATGTTACAAACTGCTACACAAAATCGTGATAATATGGCAAGATATGAACATACTACACTTACGCCATATTCTGTTAGATGTTATTTTGGCGGGGGAACAGTCAATAACATACCAACCGATACGGTATATGCTGCATTGGATCGACAGTCTATCCCACCCCTTGGTAAGAAGAAGTATGCCAAGTTATTGCAATATGAAGAGATTAGTCGTCCGGTGATTGAATCATTCTGTAATGGAGAACTTGAAATCAAATGGCATTGTCCTACGAATGATTCTGTTATTATAGTGGATGGACATCTACCAAATGATACAGTACCAGTCATCCGATACCAAGGCAAGGATACGCCGCAGGGATTTGCCACTGGATTTCAAACAGTTCAACACAAGACATATCATACAGTATTTAGTAGTAAAGAGAAGCAGCAACTATGTATCATCATGATGTTACGTTTCCTCGGTGCTGCAGGGTCTCGATTGGATTTACAGAACGATATCATGTCAAGTTTGGTCGATGGTTTGATTAAGATGTGTAGAGAACACAAGCTATACAATGATATTGTATATGCCAAGCTATGTTTAGCTGACATAGCATTCAATAAAGGATTCGATAAAACAATACTAAAAGTTGTGAATGTTGGTGAGGCATTAGAAAGTGCAAAGAGATATGGAGAAGCGGGGGAGATATATTGTGAGGTTACCAATCCAGAGAAGTATGTTCAAATTCCCGCTGCACCTGCCCAAGCTCTTCATGGATTTGCTGGATTGGCATTCAAACGTGCACAAGATTATGTACGAGCTGAAGAGGAGTATGTCACTGCTCTACGAACGTCGGGTGAGGATTGGGATAGGCACATCCAATTAGGTTCATACGGGCTTAGTTTCTCAAATGATTCAGGTCAGACTGATGGGACTTTAGCCAATATGATGATATTCTATGAGATTGTCCATCGAGCTGTAACATCTGGACTCAAAGATGATAATGAACATATGAGGATGCAACGAGCATGCCATTTACTAGTTGGACTCTTATCTGTGGCTGGTTATCGCCACCCAGGTAATACAATGTTTGAAGATCCACAGATAGTACAAATGTGCCAGGATGCTATAAAGTCGGAGCATAAGAGCAGTGCAGAGATTGCAATGAGGGCAGTTGTTCATGCCACAATGGCACCAACTATTGATGATTATCACCAACGTCTACTTGATTGTATGGATGGTGATGAATATCTTTTCATGACAATGTATAGCCCTGAGGAGAAGGCAGAGATGCGGGCTGACTTGTTGGAAGACCAAAAGAGGAAGAGTAAGGAATCTGCTAGAGATGTTATTGATGATATGGTGCAGGTAGATTCTACTCGTATTCGTTAGACAGGAGTAGAAGAGCTGTGTTTGTGTACTCATACTAATACTAAAGAGTCTACTTCTACCAACTGAGCTCTGCCATCTTTCAATACCACCGGCAAAGAAATCCAGCGTCGATCCATAATACCTAGTGGTACTTGTAATAGCCATCGAATGCAGCAGCTTCGTCCCTCTGATCACTCTTAATCTCACTAAGATATGCTTGGTATAACCGCAATGCTTTGGCATAATCATCTTTTGTTGCATCTCCATTCATATACATGCGTTTGATGTCTTCCAGAGAATCTGAATTCCCACCCTTGGTTGAAATCATGTAATGCCTTAATGCCCTATCCATATCGCCTACCTTCCCCTCCGCTCCTCCTAAATTACACCTCGCATCTACATCTCCTTTAATAGCCGCTAGCCCCCAGTAATGTTTCGCCATCTTTTTATCTACTTCCACACCAAGTCCATGTTCATAAGCCATTCCAATGCAACAATATGCATCAGCACTACCCAACTCTCCTGCTCTATGCCAAAGCTCCAATGCCTTGACATAGTTTTCTCGCACACCATAACTTCCTTGAGCATAGAAACCTCCTAGGTTGTAGATTGCAATAGGATCGTTTATCTCCATTCGTTTCTCATATCTTTTGACCATCTCCTCATTTGAACTAGGCGTTAAAGTTCTACAAAAAGGACATACATCATCCTTTCTTTTAACAGCTCTTGATTGAACTGCATGCATACATCCTCTGCATATAACCTTACCACAGCATGCCGCGTACACTGATCCTGATCTCATTGAGGGCATTCGTATCATACAAATCGGGCAATCTTCAAATGGCGGAGGCTGCTTGAATAATTTTTCATCGTATATCTCAGCAACTCGCCTCTCACACTCTTTCTTATGCTGAGGCCGGTGAGCACATTGGCAATTTCTACTACAATATTTAACCAATTTACATGCCGCACAAGATTTGATGAGATCAATACTGGCTTCTTCGCCCTTGCCACAATTAGCACATACTGACATTGTACTATCGGATGACGATATGTTGCCCATTCTTTAATTGTTTTCTAATAACTTGCCTGTTATATGTCTCCACTGCTACAAAAAATACTAACCAATATAATATATAATGATAGTATAAAGATATATGATATATAACTGAGAATGGTACCGTCGTAGAGGAGCTATTGGTATTAAACTCTCGGTTTACCTCAACAAATTAGACTTAATCTTTGCGGCGCCACTGCTCACCCAATATTCTCGATGCTAATACCAAACTACTACTAATCGATAGAACGTTAACTAAACTGATATATTGTCTATACTTTCTATACCAAACCTCTTATTGTGTATGATATGGTAAATCGATTTGATTGGTTGATATATTCACACCTATTCACACTTTAAATCTCCTTTTTTATGAGAGTGTGGAAGCGGTATCCCAATCAGGATACCACCCCAAAAGCAAAGTGTTTTACTTGAGTACTATCAGTTATCAGGTGCTATTATCGCGGCCGGTAAGATCATCAAAAGGCACCGCCAGTACAACCGATTTATCCCATTTTAATGCTCTTTCGATTAATGGTACATTGCATTGGCATGAAAGTTGATACTTTTTGCAATATAAAGCAACAAAGTCTACTCTTCTAAATTACAAAATAACATCTAGCCAATCTTAGCCATCATATTTGCTACTCGAAACAACTGCAAGTATACTGATCAATCAGTTTGATATCTTATCGGATAGTGTGCATATCATATATGATACCCATCAACATACGAGCGTCTAAGGCGAATGTGATATAGAACAGTTTGCACATCAAATTGAAATTGCAAAATATTATTAACATAATACACAATCGATATGGTTCGAAAGAATAAGGGGAAGAAAAAGAAGGGCGGCGGCGGCAGAACTACAGCTCCTAAAGTTAACAATAATAGTAGTAGTTCAACTCGTGTCAGAGCCGCCGCCTGGCCAAAGCTCGATGAGTATGGTTGTTGGAAGTGCACTAACTGTAATGTTGAAAACTGTGATTCCATAAGAGACTTTTCGCCACATGGGACAGCCCTGGGCATTTGTGCTGCTTGTGGACATGATGAAATGGATGAAAAGTTTGCTGTACTAATCATACCAATATTGAAACGGTTGCAAAGTACTGGTTTGCTCTGTGGAAAGAAATCGCCTGAGAAGATTAGTGTTGATGATAGATCAACTTGGGTACCATCGATTTTAGAGGCCGTAAATGAAAAAGATCAATTGTCATCACTCAAAATCAACCTTCAAGTTCAACAATTACACGAATTAATTAATATACGAGCAGCTGTAAATGATGTAAAGCCAGGGATTGGTGGATTGGTACGGGCAAAAGAAATGATTGTTCAATGTAAAAACAAAGAACACATGAAATATATTGCAAAAACAACAATGTTTCGTAACTTATCGGAATGCATACAGTATTACTTTGATCAGAAGTGCAAAGATATTGCTAGTATTAGTAGCGAGAACAATAATAATAATGAAGATAGCCGTACCGCCGATGATAAGAAGATGGGAGGCGATGATGACGAGAATACGGATCAGCAATCTATTAACAAATCCCCACTTACTCAGACGGATATAGATACGAGGCTTGTAAATCAATGTATCAATCCTCTATTAACAGGTCTTAAGGATTATATTGAATCCTGGATCAGTAGAAGCCATGCAACTCGAGTTGAAGAATTAAGGCTATTGCTAGGAGTACTTGATTCGGACAATATTACTTCGAATCCACGAACCGTTATTCAAGCTCAACTTCAATATGTTCAACTAACAGACGATCATCTATTAGATAACCGATTTAGTACGTTACGTGACCTTGCTAATACACGATCCTTATTAAAGAGCGATGGGATAGAAATGGCAGCTGCAAAACTTGAGGAGGCATCTCATAAGCAGCATATGAAAGTGATTAGTCAAGAGCCACTCTTTCAATTGCTTCTTAAGGACATGGAAGGGTTGGTATATGAAAAGAAGACAAAGGACATGCGTGATCACATCTACCAACTCGTACAGCAGGTTCAACCAGAGCATGCGTTAGAGATAACTGACATGTTAATGGAGTTGGAGACCTCTGAGAGATTTCACCTTTTGAATCATCCCGAGATTCTTATTGATAAGATCCATGAAGCTGCCGAACGTATCAACAGCAAAACAAACAAAACAGATAGTCTTGAATCAAACATAACCGGTATGGAATCATTCGAACCTGAACCCGTTGAGTTTAATCAAAGTTGGCAAAGTGATAATGATATTCTTCGTCGCAGAGTGATGGTAAAGTGCATGTAAGTTGCAATGGTTTATTCCCCTTCTCTTCACTGTCTTAACGTGCCCTAAAACACTCCCTTTTCTTGTATTCTACTCACCTTGATCATTAGAGCCCAACTTTTGGGGGGGGATGATAATAAACCTCCCGAGGCTAGGCTGGGAACAAAACTCCCTGAACTAGTCAATCACTTTGAAGTATCTCTTTATCGTTCAGCTCCTTCCCTTAAGGACTATATGGATGTAACGACACTCCAGACGCGTCTGAATCAGTTGGCAATTAGTATTGAGACTGAATCTGATTCAAATGAGGAAGATTCACACGGTCGTGATGGGCAAACAATAAAACCCATCCAAGTTGACTTTGATCAAAGTTGGCAAAGTGATAATGATGTTCATCATCGTAGAGAGATGATTCAGGAAGTGTAAGTTGGAGAGGTCGTATGCCTTGTCTTTTCTTCTGCAATGCCTCTCATTTCTAACATTCTTACCTTTATAGTCTGGGGCATTTGAGAGAGAAGAAAGTGAAGCAAGAATGGCTGAAGAAGCTTCCGCAATTTGCCCGGCGATTCGAAATGTCGCTTTATCAATCAGCTCCTTCTCTTGAGGCCTATTTGGATAGAACGACCCTTAATACACGTCTGACACTGTTGGCAAATGATAATGGGAAAAGGTCCAATCAACAGGCTAAGAAGGATGAGGATGTTAAGGTCCGTGACCCCAGAAAGGAGCGTAAACAAGCTAAGCCATCACATGGTCAGCAGCCACCGAAAGATGCATATGGTAGTGATGGACACAAACAGCAGGACAAGTTAACATTAGAGGCACTTGCTTCATTCTTGGAATCTGATTCTGATATTGAGACTGAATCTGATATAGAATCTGATTCTGATGAGGAAGATTCAGTTGGTAGTGATGGGCATGGGCAGCAAAAGAAGAAGTTTATCTTGACTTCTGAGCAAAAAGTTGTCTTAAGAGAGGCTGTTTTATCAGCTATCCGTCACCCACAGGGTACAGTCGATTCGGAACTTTTGCAACGTGCCATAGCAGAGGGATTGCCTGAGAAAGCAGTTTTGAATGCGGCAGTGGTAGCACGGCAACGAGGTGCGAATTATACAAACGCTGAAGCCCTCATGACTGAGTTTTGCAATATATCATATATGACAGATTTGCCATTGCCATTCCTTGACGATTTAGGACGTATATGTCGTGCTATTCATCTACGGAGATATGGACACAAAGATACACAGGCTATTCAGTTAGACGTCCAGAATTCCTTATCCAATTGTATTGGTGAAGATCCTCGATTAAACTCTATTGCAAGGCATCAAAAAGACTTCTTTAATAGTCTCTGGCAAGAGTATATGGTACCATCGGATGTACCACCGCTGACGTCCCCTTTATACTCTGCCTTTCAAAAACGAGCCAAGGCAAGGACAGAGAGATTATCACAGCTTTCATCCACTGTTTTGAGTTCACAAGTTATGCTTAAAGTTAATACGGCGCTTTCACAGTTTATTGAAATGAGAGGTAAGGCAGACAAGTTAGACGAGAATACAGTTTTGGATTTAGGGGACGTGACCGGAGAAACCGTCAAATTTATCAGATTGCTTCGGCATCTCATTGCTTCTATTGGTCAGAGAATCGAAGATGACAGGGAGGAGTATACCGCCTTAAATCTTTATGTGGATGTGATGAATTGCTGCTCGAATGTGTTTGAACATGACAAATTGAAGAAGGCGAAAATAAAACAACGACTAGATAGAATCCTTGGGAAGGTATTTGCTTCAATCGATGAAGCAAATGGTCGCGGAGTGAACCAATCTAGTATTTGGGGATGTTGTGCTGCAATTATATGGGCTCGTGAGAGCGAGGGCGAGGAGGAGCCTTATTGGCCTGCAATTGTTATTGGGATGTGAGTATTGCTTATGTTGTACACATACTTGTACTATACTTGCATTATACATCATAAGACTAACACTGCCCTGCTGCTGCTGCATCTTCTACAGATTGGCTCCAGATGATCAAAAGGAAGACTGGCATCAGACACTCACAGTTCGTAACGAAAAGCGCCTGTCATCAAAGCTCAGGGATGATCTAAAGGCAGCAAAAAGAAGGGCAGAGGTAGAGTTGAGATCAGACAGCTCAGATCTAATGAGCTACTTTCTTGTAGAGTTAATGGGAACTCACAAGTTTATGTGGGTCAAGGAAAGTGATATTATTGAAGCATTTGATCCTGAAGATGAAAATGAAGCAGATGTGAACTCTTCAACAGTATTATATGATAGAAAGCAAATGTCAATTGCTTTAAAAGAGGGTGTAAGTGCACTTGAAGAATTCGAGTGTCAGCTCAATAATTGCTGTGGTGAAAATGAGGAAGACGAATCAAGCTTGACTTTTGATGTTCTTTGCCAAGATGGTGCAATTGAGCATTGGAAGAGAATGAAACAAGTCAAGGTATTCCTTGGCCGTAATATTATAGCAGACTTTATGTGGCGTTGCAATAAGAAGCACAAGGCTAAGGAACTGATTTCAACCTTCATTTGGAAGTATCATCAACGGAGGTCTCATGGGAGAAGTGCAATTTCAATCCAGAAGATTGTTCGTGGTGTTATAGCTCGAGGGACATACCTCAAGACACTTCAACCTCGACTTGATAACGTACGTCACTTCTATGATGTTTGGAAGAAGACGATCGAGCAAGTGCCTTGTTCAATTCCACCATTGGCAGGCTGGGGTTTGGTCAGAGAGAGATTAGATCTAAAACGAGTTGATTTGTTGGACGAAGATGGTAACTTGGCAGATACAGACGAGAAGCTCAACCAAGCTCTGTCAGTTGCCTTGACTGAAGACGATGAATTAGAAGAGATTGAGGATGAAGAAGTTGAGGAAGCATTGGGTCATTTGACTATAGAAGAGGATCAAGTCAATATGCAAGAGAGTATAATCGACTGGTCTCTATTTCAAGTAAGTGCGCACATCTTGTGTTCATGTCATTGTGTTGGTATCCTATCTTCTGTCCTCCTCTTTTTGTGCATATGATATGTATCTTTATACTCAACTCTCTTTCCTTGCATACCCACACAAACACTAGGTAACGAGTCATGTGGTCAAGTTTATGAAGAATGGAGATGTAAAGTACAAGGAGATGTTCGTTAAGAAGATGAAACAGCTTGCCAAAGGTGAACGAAGTCACAAACTTCAGAAGCCTTTAAAAGGATGCGAGACTATCATTTGTGAGTACAGATCATTATTTCTTGATATAGTGAACATGCAATTGTCTATACTTGAGCTCATCTACATATATTCTCTAATTCATAGATGAATCATATCTCGAGAACAAGGGAGGAGGCTTCCGAATCCTATGGACGGAGGAAGGTGATCGTATCGTCGTGTGGTTCATTGCCAAGCACAAGGTAAGTTAATAGTTTAGCATTGTTGTAACCATGCTTATCTGTTTGTATCTTTCGTCATCTCATACTCCTACCAATCAAATTGTCATACTATCATCTCACTCGTCTCCACCTCTTCACACTCTCTCATCATTTAGAGTGTCTCACGACTTGCTAAACTCATTGATGATGCTAAGCATCGTACCGCCAGACAACAAATGCCTCAGAATCTCGTTGATGAGCTCAATGCTGATTCATCGACATCTAAAACTACCGCCAAGAGAGAAGTACTACTTGATGCACTGGGCAATGTTCCGCTGAAGTTATATGACGTCAATTTTGACAACATTGATGATATTGCTACATCATCTTGGACACCTCAGATGAGCTTAACAGACGAAGAACGAAAGGTAGTAGAGGCCAAGGGTACTGTATTACTCCTCGGAAGATCTGGCACTGGCAAGACGATTGTAAGTTCTATCATCTGTGCTCAAAATAAAAGTGTACATAAGATGTGCACAAAAATTTGTTGTGTAATGTCTGTTCGTTTCACTACCAATGATTTGGCTGCCCTATTCAATGCTAACCATTACTCCTCATCTCATACATCTGCCCACATACCTATTCAAAAAGTGTATATGCAACCGCATCGAGTACGACCGACAGAGATTAGGTGACAAGCCCAAATTCTCTCAACTTTTCGTGTCTAGATCAAGCAGACTGTGTAGATATGTTGAGAAGGCTGTTGGTAGTAGTCCACAAAGCAACTTCTATACGTTTGATAACCTGTTACACGAATTTGATGTATCTTTATCCGAGGAAGAAGTCGAGGCCAATACAAGGCACTTTCACCCTCGACAACGAGTCAGCTTTGCTCAATTCAAGCAGTTTTATGATGAGAATTATGCACAGAACAAGATTGCCGCCTTGATCGTTTGGAAGTCGATCCGAACATTTATCAAAGGATCCATCGAGGCATACCAAAGTCAGTCTAAAGTCCTGTCAAGAGAATACTTCGTGTCCGACAAGCTTGGTAAGAACCGGTGCAAGATACCACTCGATCTTCGTGATTCTATTTACGATATCTTTGTTCAATACCAAGCTTGGCTACACGAACAACTAATGTGGGACGATTGTGATCGTATTCACTCCCTCTTACGACAAATTGATGAAGCCAAGAAGACTAGTTCTGTTGTTTGTGAGAAGATTAAGTGGAGCAAGGTCTATGTCGATGTAAGTAGTCTCTTCTTCTGTTTTGTTTGTCTTTTCTAATCAAAACTATATTCCCTTCTCACCTACCTCTCTCTACTTATCATATGTTCATTCAGGAGGTACAAGACTACACTCAAGTAGAGATTCTCTTATTCTTCTCAATTAGTGGAGTAGGATCGCTCTTTCTTGCAGGTGATCCTGCACAGTCTGTCGAGCAAGGAACAGACTTTCGTTTTGAAGAGGTTAGGGCAGTAGGATATTATGTGGCTGGTGATAGGCAGCATCTCATACCAGACAAGTCCAAGATTGTAAACATCAACTTTAGATCACATGCGGGTATACTTAATTGCGCAGGAGGATTTCTCGATTTACTGTTTGAGTACTTTCCTGGTAGTGCCAAGCAACTGAAGAAGGATTACGGTCTCTTCAAGGGTGCTCGGCCAGGTGTCTTTCATCAAGTGCAAGTTGATCAATTGTCTAGTCTACTCAAAACCTCATTACAAGGATGCGTCATTCTAACACATGACGAGTCGGCATCTCACTGGCGTAATGAATTAAACCATCCACTAGTCTACGGCATTCGAGAGGCGAAAGGTTTAGAGTTCAAGTCTTGTATCATCCTCAACTTCTTTTCGGATATACCTTCGTCACTTCAGAAACCATGGCGTAACCTACTAAAGAATCGAGAAGGCTCAGACTTTGAGCTAAAGCATCCTTTGGTAGAGACACATCTCAAGCTGATCTACACTGCCACTACACGTTGTATAGAGCAACTCTTCTTTGCCGAGACTACCTCATCCATTGCCGGAGATGCCGCCACAAGATGGCTCACATCAACTAAGCCATCTAATGAGGATACCACACTCAACACGGAAGCCATTGCAACACACAACAATGTATCAGACTTAGATAGTATGATAATGACGAATGATGAGTGGTGTATTGCAGGTATAGACAACGCCGAATTAGCTTCGTCTTCGCCAGAAATAGACATGGAACAATCAATAAGCTATCTCAACAGAGCAATTTACTGTCTTGAAAAGGCACAAAGTTCAAAGCTTGTGGCTAAAGCAAATACACACCTCCAAAGTGTTAAATTACGATCCAAGAACATTACACAAGATGTGTCTTCTTCACCCGACAAACTTGAGGCTATGGAAAGAGAGGTGGCAGAGTTGACACGGTCATTGCTAAAAGAAGATTTACTATCGGAGTGTGTGAAACTATTGGACTATATCAATCCATACTTATCAACATATACAAAAGAGAAATTGGAAGAGAAGATCTTTACCAAAATACAAGCATGCGAAAAGTAGCAGCGTACGGATTGTGGCCATTCTATGTTTTACATAGCATATATGATTCAAAAATTGCAACATAATTCAATAAGACAAGGTCAACAAGGTAATGATGCCACATCTCGATTAGAAGACTAGCCTAGAAACTTCCTCCCCCACCGCCCCATATCTCTACCTATGCATGTAAGACAAAGATATAATTTAATAAAAGCAGAATAGATAAGTAAAGATCTATATTAGTTTCTCAGGCAGACAATACACAGCAGATTCATAATATTTGTAATTCTCATCAGATGCAGCAGCTTCATCCCTCTGGTCGCTCTTGATCTCGTCTAGATATGCTTGATATGAGCGTAATGCTTTTGCATAATCATCTTTTGTTGCGTCACCTTCTGAGTAGAGTCTTTTGATGCTCTGTACAGATCTATAATCACCATCCCTTGCTGCAATCACCCAATGCTTCAATGCCCTCTCCATATTACCTAAATTGGCCTCATCGATACCTATATTAAACCTTGCTAATCCATCTCCTCGAATAGCCGCTACTTCAAGGTAATGTGCTGCCTTCTTCGCATCCCTCTCAACACCTAAACCATTATAATAAGCAATACCAATATTATAATATGATGGAATGGATCCAAGTTTTCCTGCCCGATGGTAAAGTTCTAATGCCCTAGCATAGCTCTGAGGTAAGCCATACGATCCATTAAAATAATGGCACCCTAAATTATAGATTCCTGTGGCATCATTCAGATCCACACGTTTCTCATATCTTTTGATAATTTCATCATCAGTTGGTGTTGGAGCTCTGCAAAATGGACAAGTTTTCTCTGCAATTGCATTTCCTTTGTCATCATACACAGGTGCATGAGTGCATCCTGTGCATATCATTTTACCACAACAGACCATATATACCTTTCCTGATTCAAGAAATGGCAATCGTATCATACAGATTGGACAATCTTCTAATGGCGGTGGCTGTTTAAATAATTTTTCATCATGTAGCTCTGCTACTCTTCTCTCACATTGTTTCTTATGCTTTTTCCGGTGTTTCTTCTTACATGCGGCATTGCAATACATAACCGATTTACACTTATTGCAAGTATTGGTAACGTCAGTTCCTTCCTTGCCACAGTTGGCACAAGCTGACATAATATTTTCTGGTGATGTGTTGCTCATAATTTGGTCTATGTTTTCTAATAACTTGCCTAACCGATACGATATAATACTACTAGATAGTACTATAAAGATATATGATATATAGTACTGTGAAGAAGAGCTGGTCGATAATAAATAGCTCACAGTTACCCTACAAACTAAAAAAAATAGACTTTATCTTTGCGGCACCACTGCTCACTCAATATTGTCGTTGATGCTACTAAACTACCACTAATCGATAGACCGTTAACAAAACTGATAAACACTCTATACTATTAGTATATAACAGTGCCTATTGCAAGAGTAATCGATCCAGTTTACCTACTCCACTAATAACTGGTTCCATCCACTTCACTCTATCAAATATATCAGACGATGCGCCGTGTGTCCACAATTTATTCTTGCAACGGGGATACCAATGTGGGATAGCAATCCCAGAAAATGAGAACACTGATGTCAAATTTGGATACAGTAGCCTGATTCGCAGTACGCTCGCTGTGTCTGCACAATAAAAAGCTAGTCAAATTATGGAGATGGTATCCTAGGTATCGGGTACTGTTGTTGGTGGGCAAGGTTGCAGTACTCAGGCTGATTATATACGGTCAACTAAATGCGTTGGGGGTATCACTATTTCTCTTATGAATTTTACCCAAATAATAAGATACCCTAATTATCGGTTATATAAATTCTTTTTTCGAATTTAAAGTTACCATTAATATCAATTTTGGGATAGGTTCCTATCAGAACTTTGCAACTCAGATTTGACTTCATACCCCTTTTTAGTTTGACAACAAACGGTAAAATCGCTTAGACTACTCAACTATTACTACGGCGCATAATATCGCGCGGTGCTGCATAATAGCATGATAATAGCAACGGAACACAAAGCATTGACACCATAACTTCCTTGGTGCACTGTTATAACCACTGACCATCAACCAACCCGCTTAACAGCAGCAGCCATTAGTCAACAGTCAAATTGCAAACCGTGAGTTGCCAAACATACAAAGAGAAGAAATTTGCATCTTCCATTGGCAGCAAGAAGAATACTGATAGTTGGTGCATATCATATGAACAACCAGTCATACAGTTGCAAAGAATACATGCCTATTATCAAGCAGCCAACCCAAACAAAATAACACCTTTGCAATCTAGAGAGTTGCAAAACCCCAATAAAAATACACAAACATCTCAAACATCCAACCAAAACCGTGTCAACAAAATCCAAACAGTGTCAAATTAACATACAAACAAACACCAACAAAATGGCAAAAATAAATCTACTCACCACCATATCCACCGCCGCTTTAGCCCTACTGTCAATTGGCGGTGAGGCATCATCAAACACTGTATCAATAACACATCGATCATACACAACTAATCATAATGATGATAATAATGTTGAGGTTATCAAGTCTGGTAAGTACTGATATTGTTTGTGTGTGTGTGTGAGGTGTGTGTATTCGGCAGTGCTGTGTTGATGTGTGTATTTGTACTCTTTGTGGATGTGGGGTTGCGATGGCTGTTTGTGTTGTAATGGGGGCGGGTGCTCGTGTTCTTTTTTTATTTGCAATATATATATTGCAGTTCTGCTTGTTCTTTTTCTTCTATGACGTGTATATGTTTATGCTAAACAGTAGAGGGTTTATATTCTTTGTATTTGGAGTGATTGGTTTATAATGCCGCCATTCATTGAGGGTGCATATGATATGCTTCACATTTAAACCTCACACCTCTTCCACCCCACACACACTCCTTTCCCTAAATTCTATAATATAACAGAGCCACAAAGGAATGAAGAATATGTAACATCATTCTACAAACGTGTACGTGAGAAACATCGTGCCAACTTTGGTAGACAGCTTGGTAAGTATACTTTTTAATTATTTATATAAGTATATATATATAGTTTTGTTTATTGAATTTGGGGAAAGAGAAGAGAAAAGTTCATATAATTCATGGGTAACTCGAGCATTTGGTTCTATCGGAGCACATGTATTGTTGCCACAGCTATAACACTCTTACAATTCCCACCCCTTTAACCTCTCTCTTTTTGATATAACAGAAGAATCAACACAACGTATGATCGAAGAAGAAGAAAGTGCCATACGATCACGTAATAATCATGATGGTGATCATTCGTTAGATCATTACTTTGATCATCAGTTGAATTCCAACCACGGAAGCAGCTATAATAAAGAAAAGAGGGAAGAGAGGAAGCCAGCATTACGAGCTGCCGAATTGACAAGTGTACGTGGTGGTGGTGCCTCAGTAACAGCTGAAAGAAGGAAAAAGAGATTGGTACAAAGTCCTGCATTTGTTACACCTGATAAGAAGGGAGATATTTGGTCACCCCGTGATGGTCGAAGTAGCCAGAAGAGGCATAGTAGTAGCAGCAGCAGAGGACATCAGCATAGCCGTGAATTTGAGGAGGACATGTATGATTTAGAAGAAGAAGGTTATGATGCCGAGGATGTACAAGAAGAAGATATGTTCGACGAGGGAGAAGAAGAACAGCAGCAGCATCATTTGGGATTGTTAAGGGTGCCATGCAGTATTGCAGTGAATTGCGGTGAGGCTACTCATCATGCCTCTTCTCATGGTACGTTTTAAATCTCTCTTTCATCTGCAAGTGTATGCTTTTGTTTTTGATACATGCAGCTCACGCCCCCTCTACTCCCTCTCTCAATCATCCCAACTCTCAATCAATAAACAGCCAAAACATCCATGGCAACCTATGTAGATACCGGTGCACAAGTTACAATCATCTCAGCATCCGCTGCCAAACGTGCGGGTATATATCATCTAATGGACAGACGATATGCAGGACGTGCAACGGGTGTTGGACAATGTCGAATTCTGGGTAGAATTCCTGCAAGACATGTGTACTTTCTCTTGGGTGAAGGTTGTCAAGAGGAGGGAGTAGTGCAAGATTATGATGATGGATACCCTCGAGGAGGTGATCAAGATGACGAGGCGTCTACTATCAACGGCAGAGGAGTGCAAATGGATGGACCTGCACTAACCGTCCTCGAGGGTACGGTAACTCAAGGTGTTGATATCCTCCTTGGGTTGGATGTGTTGCAAGATTGGGATGCCGAGATACGTATGGGAGGCAAACAGAAGTCTATTACTGTTCACAAACGAGGAAGCAGTGGCGGTAGTGGCGTTGTTATTCCCTTTGCGAGTAGTAGTATTACTGCCGCATCGAACAGAAGATGTAACAGAAGAGAAGACACCAGTACAAGACATCATCATTCAAGATCTACCCATCATCGTCACAACAAGTCCAAAGCTATTCAAGATGACATATTATCGTCGAACTTTGATAATGATGATGTACAAGATGTCGAAATATACGAAGAAGACACAGATGATGAAGACTTCTCTCCCACAGCATCTGATATTGAATCAGATCTCGATTGGTTGGACCAATCGGGACATGAATTCCCATCAGAGGAAGCAAGTTATCGTGATGGTGGTAATAGTTTACAAGATTTAGAGGATGAAATGCTTCGAAAAAGCAACGTGGGTAATATGGACGAGGATGATGAGGATACCGACTATGACTCGGATGAGGATATTGAAGAAGATTTGTTTGATATGGCTGGCTATTGAATTAGACAAAAGACAAACGAGTATAAAGGCAATACAAGCCTCATTTAAGATTGGCAGTCTCAACATCATACTAGTGTTCGAGCTTCCAGTATATGTCAATCTAACTTTTCAGCATTTAAAAGCAAAGTCTTATCATTCAAACAGAGTTTAGGGAGGGGGTAGAATTTGATATAATTATAAACTTTATTATATATAGTACAGTAGAATGCTGACTTGTATGATATTCAATGGTGGTGGTGGTGCCTACTATTTATATATGAACGAACAACTGAATGTTAGGACTAAGTAGCAGGTTAGGGAAAAGAGAACGAATGGAATAGGTAGATAATAGATACCGTTTATCATAGATTCTGCCTTGAATCAACGCCTCGAGTACTTCTTGAACTTCATCACCACCTCATTCTGAGTGGATGCCGCTCTAATCAAAGAACATAAGAAATAAAGGGCAATAATAATGTTCTCATCGTGAATAAGGGCACTAATATTTTACAACTGCCTGTGACCTTCATCTTACTAAATGAGTCTTTTGACATGTCAATAAGTCGCATCTCATAAGTAAGATGTGACATCTGCCACTCGATGTCACATCCGGCGAGGTGCTTCTTCATGATTACAGGGGGCCATTGATCTGACGTTGCAATACCTTTGGTGCCATTGATTGATCTGACGCACTGCAATATGAAGGGAGAGGTGCCGTTGATATGCTAAGAAGTTCATGTTTCTACATAGGAATAAGTATCTCTGCACTCGATTGACGATATTACTGTCATAATTTTCACTTCGTGTTCATTGCAACAACTATCTCTTCAAACACTCTACCTCTAGTACTACTACATCATGAAGCTCATCGCCGCTACTATCATCGTCGCCTTGGCCACTTCTGCTGCCGCCGCTGACTCTAACGTAAGTTGTTATCATATCCCATGCATTATCAATATCAAGTGTCATTATCATTAGCATATTGCAATATTAATCATACTCATCGATGTCGTGGTGATGGCGATGCGACGACGACTCATTCATACGATATGTGTTGGATGCCCATGATGTGCAAATGACTACCGACGGCGACATCGTATGATATGCACACAATTCATTGTATTGCAATTGAATTGATTTTGCACCGCTAATTACTCATTTGCTCACATGATGTGCACAACATTTTCTATTGCAATACTACAATCAAACAGAACCTTCGTGAGCGTAAGCTATCATCGTCATCATCATCCGATGGTAAGACTATCAAGACCACATTCGGTGGTAACTTTGGCATTGAGGGAACGGCCATATTCACTCAAGAATCTGGTGATCAAAATCAGCTGTCAGGAAAGTGGACAGTCAAATTGAGTAAATTTGATAAGTCTGTGTTGGCGGCCGCGGGCGAAAAGTATGAATGTGACAGCGGCTTGAACTGGCATGTTCACGAGAAAAAGGTGCCTGAACTTGAACCAGGCAATTGTGGTGCTACAGGAGGACATGCTGATCCTACATTTGGATGCACAGGTGCCTCTGAGTTCCGCAAGAAGGAGTGTGATGGGACACCTATTGCTGCAGACGAAGGTAGTGACCCTAAGACCTATACAGGCAATTGCTGTGAGGTCATTTATGGATTAAATCCATATGCTTGTGATGATGGAGAGAACCTTATCAAGTGTGAAGCAGGTGATCAGAGTGGCAAGCTAGGGAAGATCAAGTTCAACATGGAGACACAGGTATTCGAAGATTCGTTCAGTCTCCCAATTGAAGATTTGGAGGAATTGTCTCTTGTCATCCATTGCGGTGGACCCCGTGTTGCCTGTGGAAACTTTTAAGCAGTCTAATTGGATCTACAGACTGTAGTATAATAGGTGTTAGCTCTTCCTTTATTCTAAAATAAGTGAACATATGATATGTTATTTTAAATTAGAAGATCTTCTGAGTACAAGTATAATGTCTCCTGAGTAGCCAATACATTATCGTTAATAGTTTACAGTGTCTAGTTGTTTCATATTGGGGTTATCAATAGCCTATACATCTCCAATACGAAACAAGAGAAGAAGTGTAAATTGTACATGATTCTTCATAGTCTCTATCCTAACACCGTGTTGGTATCGTCGTACCTCCTTGACCCAAGAGATATGATCATCTCTTCCCTGAATAAAGTGACGGGACAGAGGTCGTAGACAATCTCTATACCACAAGCTCAATATGCTAAATCCTCACTCGATGGTGGTGTAAAGTGGATAGAGAATCACAAACCAGCCATATCAATCTCAACATCCTCTTTCTCATCATCTACATATTGTAGATAGTCATCATTCTCATCATCGTCAATGTCACTACCCGTGGCATCAGATGAGGCATCATTCAGTAGCTCATCTATATTCCGGCTACTTCTACTGCTAATGTAAATGTCCTCTGGGAATTCATGTCCCGATTGGTCCAACAAATCGAGATCTGATTCAATATCAGAGGTTGAGGAGGTTAAGATGTGGTCGTGATCTTCTGGGTAGTACTCACGTCGTCTATGGGTAGGTCTTGAATGAGAATACCTTGTATCAGATGACCGATGTCTTCTTCTCTGTAAGTCAATACTGCTACTTACAAAGGGAATAACCACGCCACTGCCACTGCTACCATTTCCTCGTTTGTGAACAGTAATAGACTTCTTCTTTCCCATCCGTATCTCGGCGTCCCAATCTTGCAACACATCCAAACCAAGGAGGATATCAACGCCTTGAGTTACCGTACCCTCGAGGACGGTTAGTGCAGGCCCATCCATTTGTACTCCCCTGCCATTGTTAGATACATCTTCTTGATTACCTCCTCGAGGGTATCCCTCCTCTGCCCAATCCTCATCATAATCTTGCTCTACTCCCTCCTCGTCACAACGTCCTTCTCCCAAGAGAAAGTAGACATGACGAGCAGGAATCCTACCCAGAATTCGACATTGTCCAACACCGGTGGCACGACCTGCATATCGTCTGTCTATTAGATGATAAATACCCGCACGTTTAGCGGCCGATGCTGAGATGATTGTAACTTGTGCACCGGTATCTACGTATGTTGCCATGGAAGTCTTGGCTGCTTATGTTGATTGAGAGTATGAAATTGAGAGAAGTGGACGTGATGAGAGATGTTTAGAATAGTAGTATCGAAAACCAGAACCAAATAATAACTCAACAAATAGAACAAGAGATTTAAAACGTACCATGAGAAGAGGCATACTGTGTAGCCTCACCAGAATTTACTGCAATACTACACGGCACCCTTAACAATCCCAAATGATGATGTTCATCAAGACCAACACTACCAGAAGAATGAACTTCTTCCTCTTCTAACTCGACACCGTCTAGTATGTCTTGAATATCATCTTCCAAGTTTAGAGAAGAATCATACTCATCAGTATCAAAGTCAAAGTCTACTGAATGGTCCATACTTCTATGTGAATGTCCATTCTGAGAATGGCTACGACGATTCTTGTATCCACTAGCTCTTGGCGGTGCCCATATAGTTTCCGATCTACTCCTTGCTCTACTACTTGATGTTGTATCAGAATCCATATCCAACTCATCTAAACCATAATCACTTGCATGAACTTTCGAAACAAAGGTACGCGGTTTATGCAACATTCTTTTAGTTGCACCTCCACCACCTCGTACAGCTTGTGCTCTTGAACTGCTGCTACTCGAGTAGGGTGTCAGTTCTACATGAGCAGAATGTGTATACTTCTGCTGACCATACCCATGAGTGACAAGGGAAGCATCTTGAGTAGTAGTAGAGGATGAAGTGCGTAGCTCATGGTCAAAGTAATGATCTAACGAATGATCAATACCATCACACCCTTGACTACTCTGCTGATGATCATCCACGCCGCTAACACTTCTACCTAAACCATTTTCACTAACACCAACACTGCCATGATTAGAGCTACACTCCAATACCTTACCAAACAAATTACATCTATGTTTAGATCGTACACGTTTGTAAAATGATGTTACATACTCTTCTTCCTTATCACTTCCATAACTATTGGATGGAGATGATGATGGAGATTTGACAATGGTTACTTCATTTACTATACCATACTTGTCTAGCTCGTTGTTGTTATTGGAGGTAGGGTTGGCAAAGTTGTTGTTAGTATAGCGTGAGCTGATGGTAGTAGATGATGATGCTTGACATTCCTTGATAGTGATGATGGCTAGTAGTAGTAATGCTGTTAGGAGATTTAGTTTTGATGTCATTGTTGAGTTGGATTTATGATGCACTTTGTATTGATTAGGAACGTAGACCAAGGCAATCGTCCACCTATTGCAAATTAAAACGTAACGGCTGCACGGATGAGTTGATGTTAATGTTGAGACGAGTTTGATTTGCAAACAATGACAATGACGAGAAGAGAAAGGTGTACCTACCTATCAATTAAAAACTACTTTCACAGCCGACTATTTCTCACTCTCTTTCTACGCGTAGTAAGAGATGGTATAGTAGACTGACAGGTTGACATCAAGCTTTGATTGCTTTCCCACTATCAAATTAATGACATCATCCAAAATCAATCTCAAAGTATCTCATTGTGTCTATGCGCCGGCGCATTGGTTGATGGGAAAGATACATTTCAAGGTGCACCGAGTGGTTGTGTCATGGTGATGATGCTAACGCGCCTTTAGCGCGATGTGGATCACTGCAAAGGCATGCAATCAAGAGTCAACAAGAGGGAAGGGGGATTGCGATTCGATCTGTCATTTTTTTTCGAGAATGAGGTATCCGGATACCCCCATCACTTTACAATATAAGTTGCAAATCATTTGTCTCTTGATAAGATTGCTTAAATTGTACGCTATATTCTATAACAAAACCCTATCATTCTCAAATGACGGCTGAGGAAAAGCCATGACGTATTCAAATGTGACAAAGTTGTGAGATGTATCTGTGAGTTGTGGAATTGATTTGAGAATGATCGAATGAAAATTGAAGAAAGGCAATCAGGTGCAGCTCTGAGATATGGCTAGCTCTTCTCTGTGCTTGGCTTGAGTTTGATGAACCTAGAGGAGGATAACTTCCCATAGGCAGAACTGGCATCAATAGGGGATAATAAGCTACTCAATCAGATCGACGCTAAAGTACATATCTCGCATCATTAGGAGTGGATTATACAAAGCTGTTTAGTTTAGGTTATTTCTTTATCTTCATGACTATCTATCATTGTTGTGGTGTAGTCCAATCCACTTCCCTCACTGAGAATGCTGCATTATCATTGAATACTAAAGTCTTGGGACATATAAATCTAACCTTCCCGTTTGGTTGGTATTCATTATGGACGCAATGCTCTGGGGTGTATGGAACCTCAACAACCTAGTGCAGGAGACTTACCAATGTGCTCGATTAATAGAACTAGAACAAAGATGCTATTTATATTTCCTGTTTAAAAAGTTTCATGCAACCTGTGCATTTGTACTTTGCTGCCACATCAATATCACAGTCTTTGCAGTAATCTTTTTTGCATGAGCCGCAAGAGTTCAAATGTGTTTGTTCGTAGCATTCATCACAGTAAGATTTCAGACAATCATAACAGGCATTGTAATGATACAAATCAAAGGAGGTGAACCATTGATTGCCTTGAATACTTGGTACAGTTAGAGCAATTAATCCTGCGATCATTTAAAACTCGATTGTATCGACTAATAAATTGTTCTAATGATGTGTAAGAGTTTGAATCAATACTTTTCCAATTGTAAGGTAACAGAATATGCTTTAATGAGCAGCCCGTAGACGAAATAATGCTATCAAGGATTGGCAGAACGATCTCCACATTCAACGAGTAATGTGTTTCTGAATCATCTGGTTTATCATACTGTTTGAGAAGGCTCAGATCTATCTGCTCTAATACTACTGATTCTCTCAATGGACTTAGACCCTGTCCAGTAATGTTGACACATCCGGTTAGTTTTAACTTTTTGAGCACATCATGTGCACTAATGCATTGCAATACCGCAGACATATCATCGTCTGATAAGCTGCTTGCTAAACCCTTTTCAATATCTTCAAAATCCAATGTGCCCCATTGTAATGATGATACTATTGCTGCGTACTAATAGATGATGGACGGTGCATCGAGTTATTTATATTTTGCCAAGAAGTTGATGGGGCTGTAAAAGCTACCGCTAATATAACCCTCGATGGTTTGGATAAATACGCCGATATATCCACTATTATACCAATAGGAAGTTCACTAACGTGTAGCGTATTGTCGGTCCTCCTACGCTTATTGGTTTGTGTAGAAGACATATGTAAAATATGTGGATATGGTTTAAAAAAATGCTATCGAGAATTGATATGTCTCTATATCGACAGCAGTTCACTCTGCAAGCTCCAAACCACTTTTGCTCGAAAGGGCACTTAATGAAGATCTGTCAACCGTATCAATGAATATATCTGCTTATCTTGGTCTCCGTCACAAGTCACACCATCAATGATAGTATCTAATCTGGATACCTTAGGATACCGCATGTCAAAAAATGTCAAGTGAAGAAGAGTTGCTATTATTACTCTTCTATCTGCTGTGCTTGGACGAGTAGGCAATTAATTAATTATATCTCAGTGGTTACGGTGTTCGTCGGATGGCTTGTCGTTCAATAGTAGCAGCGAAGAGTAATAGAGTACATACATATACACAATTTCATTGCAAAAAAAAATACTCGGTGCACCTTCTTTACCTTTCCGTCGTACCACACTCTTTGGTATTGATATATTTGGTTTATCATTGAAGTAGTATTATATCGTATTTCGCATCGGATAGTATCTCTCCGCATACCACAGCTGTATAGTATCGTCGATGAAAAGATCAAAGTGAAATAATATAGCAACACATCAGAATTAGATAAAATGTCAGTATGTGCCAATTGTGGCAAGGGTGAAGAGGACGGTAGTGATCTCAAAACGTGTACGGCTTGTATGTTAGTCAAATACTGCAGTAGAGATTGTCAGGCTGCTCACCGGCCTCAGCATAAACGAGAGTGTAAGAAGCGAGCAAAAGAGTTACACGATGAGAAATTATTTGAACAGCCTCAACCATTAGAAGATTGCCCAATTTGTATGATACGGTTGCCAACGCTAAGTGGGGGGCGGACATATATGCATTGCTGTGGAAAAACAATTTGTACAGGATGCATCATTACAGTTCAATCGAGGGCATACCAAGCCGGGAGACAAGAAGAGGATGATGTTTGTCCATTTTGTAGAAGTCCACCTCCAAAATCAGATGAGGAGAAGATCAAAAGATATGAGAAACGTATTGAGCTAAATGATGCTGATGCATTTCATTGTCTGGGATGTTCCTATTTTATTGGAAGTCATGGCTTACCACAAAACTATGCTAAGGCATTAGAGCTTTGGCATCGGGCAGGAGAGCTTGGTAGTGCGTCGGCTTATCATGGTGTTGGCGTTGCCTATAGGAATGGGCATGGTGTTGAAAAGGATGAGAAGAAGGCTGTATACTACTGGGAATTAGCTGCTATGGGAGGGGGTGTGGAGGCAAGGGGCCTTCTTGGCGTTAGGGATCTTGAAGCAGGCAATTGGAACAGGGCATTGAGGCACTTCAAGGTTGCAGTTAAGGATGGCAGTAGTATGTCTCTGACGGGAATTCGAGCAATGTATGAAGATGGGCATGCAACCAAAGATGATTATGCTATAGCATTACGATCTTATCAAGTGTACTTAGATGAGATTAAGAGTGACCAGAGGGACAAAGCTGCTGCATGTAATGATGAGTACAAATACTATGGATCTTCTATTTTCTAGAATCGGCATGCGTTGCAATAAGCTATCTTCATTTATACTCTTCCTAACTTTAGGTCTAGGAGATCGTCTGCTTGTATACGCTTAGATTACATTATATAGCTTTATTTAAAAACTCTTTGCCTTATTGACGACCTCTTAATGATGTTCTAGAATATTGTGTTTGCCCCGCATCAATCTGCTGCTGATAGAATCGAGTACTAGGCGTCTCCTTCTCTTTCTTTATCCTTTCCATCTCCTGTTGCTTATCATATATACTTTGTATTGCACTAATACTCCATAAATGATGAGCATGTGTAGTTGGATGGTAATAATCCCAAAATTTATAACTATATATGTCACCACAGTCTGTCGTAACTTCAGGATGACAAGGAGCTGTGACGTTTAGTATACCTAGATAATCCTTCTCTTGATTTAAACATTCAAATGAGTTATAGACATCAAAGTTGTACACTATTGCATCGGGATGTTGTTGTTCAAATTCCAATAGTAATGATGCAAGTACACTATTATGACCTTTCACTAATACATTGTAAGCATCTAACACCTCCTGTGGTTGTAACGATGCCTCAGCCCATGTATTCATATTACCAACATTGGCAACTAAGAAGATACGTGCATCTGCTTCGTCATATAGTGTTTGTAAATTCTGTACTACTTGATTGGCAACTGTTGTGTATACATTTGTAAAGTTTAAATCCTGTCCTTCGGATGTTGTATAGTTACGATTGACATACCACCAGTAATCGTTATAACCAGAGAATAGAACATATAGTGCTTCTTCTGCTGTTGACGACGAATAATAATGATCATCATCAGCGGCAAGTAGAAGTTGTTTTTGTTGATCATCAAGGTATTGAGTAATCTGTTCATTAACACTGGGAACATTATCATCCAAATATGTAGAGAAGGCATCAATATAGTTATTATTCGTAGTAGCACCTCCCCAACCGTAGTTTGTTCCACCACTTGTTGATGGAGTTAGTTCCTGTGGTAGATTGAAGAATTGCTGGATATATTCTACCCATACCCTTCCGTCACTATACCGTCCATCCCAGCTAATCAATGGACTGGGTTGTGTATTGTTCGATACATTATATATGTTACCAACGTCGGAGAAGGAGTCTCCAAAGATTACCATGGATTTGAATGGTATGTTGAAGTCATCTTGAGTATATGTTGGTCGATGACATTGTTGTGCATATGATGTGAATGTTGATGATATTAGTATGACGGCTAATAGAAAACCGGATCTCATTTTGTTTATCGTATAGGTATGCTGTGTGATTTATGAGATATGCTTCTCTCCATACATCGGCCTGGCCATCTTCTATTCCCATACACAAAGTAGTATCGTGGGAGATCTTGCTTCTTGTATCTAAAAAGGCAACAGGCATATATTCTGGCTCGAATTGCTAAGTATTTTATGCAATCAAACCGCCGCCAATCGATAGACCGTTAAAACACTGTTATAATCGTTGTTTACAGTGTATGGGAGTGTCTATTGCAATAATATATGCCATCCTTGCCCTCTTCTTCAGGAATAGGAGATTAATTATAGCATATTGCAATGACCAGTAACTCGCCAAATAGGATGCTTAATGCGGTGTTGTGCTACATGTAGTATTATTGTTATTGATACCTCTCGTGTACAACATTCAACCAATCAACAAAGACTGCCGTTATATAGCTAGTTGGTGTGTTACTAAGTTTAGTGACAATTACAGTATAAAATCTAGAGTCTAGGTCTTCAAAACATATCATAAATCAAGATACACCAATTTGAGATAAAATGTCTACAAAATACTTGACAATACATTGCACAACTGCAACTAATGCTCCATTCATCAGATGTGTAAGACGGCTTACTCCAGATAAAATGAATAGTACTACATTTGGTACGAGATGCAATTGCAGAACATGCCCCATCAAACTTTACATATGTCAATAATGATATAACTGCAATAAAAACAAAAGGAGGCGAGGCATTACCCATTGATATACTTAATGATAATGTGGGAGAATTGGAACAGTTATTTGAGGATGGTGAAAAGTGGTTTATAGTTGTATCTTTTAAAGGGGATGCAGCTACTGCTGCGGCGGCAGTTAAGAAGGAGAAGATGAAAGAAGGGGTATCCGGCGGGGAAACAACAAGTACAACAAGGCCGAGCAATAATGATACAGGCAACAAAGGAGGCAACAAATTAAAGATCATTGTCAAGGCTAATACTGGTGATACAACTGAGTTTCTCGTCAGGAATACAACGAAAATGGAGAAGATCTTTAATGCCTATGCAGAGCAAAGAAATTTGAACGTGAATGAGCTTGTCTTTCTTTTAGATGGAGAAAGATTAGCAGGGTTTCAAACTCCAGAGGATTTTGATTTAGAAGACGGTGATATAGAAGATGGTATTCAAATTGACTGTAGGGTTAGACAGGAAGGAGGTATAAGATGATTGGGTTGTTTGATCATTAAATGTAACTAGTGGTTCTGCCCAACTTAAAGATGTGTGAAAATGCAACTTGAATATGATAGGGCAACAACGTAACAGGAAGTATAGCTGACAAAATCGGATAGAATATTAAGGATGAGTAGATGCTAATTTACTACGACCATTCAAGATAACTAAGAAACTCAGCACTAACCAACACAGCCCATATCATCGTAGGAACAGAGAATATAGATATCCATCCAATTTCCTGATTCTTACTAATCAACTTCTTATCCCGCAATGTAACGAAGAGTGAGCCATAACTAGCGGCGACACTTGCAGCTACTTGTAAATAACTTAAATTCGCTTGTATACCCGGGAAGCCTCTTACCTGATCAATATACTGACATTGACTAAAGAACCACTCACGATCATACAGCACGGCATCAAGATATGCCGTACCTAATACTAACGGGAGTCCCCAGGCCACAGGAAGTACATATCCAATTGCATCTACTGCAAATCTACCTTGATAATCATCAGCTTTACGATCCCTCCGTGATTCTACCACCTCTGGAACTTTAATTATCGTATCCATAATGAATACTGTATTCAACAAAGTAAATACTGCAAAGCAGGCCTGGTTAATTAATTGATTGTTAAATGCATCTAGTCCGAATGGACTCGTCCATAAATAGTAGAATCCACTAAAACTTGATGATACAGCAGTCCCTAGAAAGGCATTCCGTGCTGTTAAATCATATCGTCGATGTAAGAATGCCATTCGAACTGATACTGCACACATTATAAAGTTACTAATTGTAAATATATATGTTGGTAACCTTAGATACTCGGGTACTATCGCAAATACCTCTGGTGAATCTAAGTATCTAAGGGTTGCAGTGCCAAGTATGATAATTGCTGATAGTGTATATGATATGGATGATAATTTATGTATACTAAATGGATCTTCTTTTGTTATTAATCTTCTTGCCCATAAGGCTGGTAAATCTCTTTTCTCATCGGGTGTTGGTACGGCTAATTCTGATATATTATCAACCATTCCTTCAATGTTGGCGGATGGCAGTATAGTATTAGTGTCATTTTGTTGTTCTTCTTCTTCCACTAATAGCTCAGATGACTGCAACTCTTCATCAACTGAAGGTTTTGTATACGATTGCAATGGTTGATAAGTGTAGACTGTTCCTCCTGCTGGCCTCAATGAAATAAAACAAGCAACTTGTTGCAAGTTTATGAGGAAAAGAAGTATACCACACAAGTTGGGCATATTTATATTGTTCTTTTTATTGGACTCCTACTATAACATAATCGACCGATCCTAAAAATAGATCAATTAGCACCAAGCTAAGAAGTAATCCTTATCAATTGCAAGATTACAAGCAACGAGGAAGTGAGGAGAAGAGGAACAAAAGAAAAGTAGCAGGAATCCTACAGACTACATAAGGATACCGGAGAAAATTGTCATTTTTTTGGTATATTTGTTGACTCTGTTGTTCTCCTTTATGAGGGTTTGCCTCGATAATACTTATACTTGCGAGTGAACAATCATTAATTGGTACTGCTATTTAGGTATTAGTCTCGTGATTTGCCGTATCATTATTAGTGACGTAAAAGTGTTGAGAGATACACAATTTCATTGCAAAAAAATTACTCGGTGCAACCAATAATAATAATTGGTTGGAAATCGTACCAATCCGCCTTTGGTATTGATATCTTTGGTATATCATCATATATCTTCTTGGATAATATCCCTCCGCATACCACGGCTGTATAGGAGCGTCGGTAACAAGATATATAAAAGTGAAAGTATGAGCAACACATCAGAACAAGAACATAATTTATCAGTATGTGCCAATTGTGGCAATGGTAAAGAGGCAAGTATCAATCTAAAATCATGTGCGGCATGTAAATTGGTTAAATATTGTAGCAGAGATTGCCAAATTGCTCACCGGCCACAGCATAGACATGAATGTAAGAAACGAGCTGTGGAATTACATGATATTGAACTTTTCAAACAACCTCCGCCATCAGAAGAATGCCCAATCTGCTTCCTACAATTGCCATTAATTAGTACGGCAAGGATATACATGACATGTTGTGGTAAGGTCATATGCTGTGGATGTACCCATGCACCTGTCCACGATAACGAAGGCAATGTAATTAGAGAGAAAACTTGTCCATTTTGTAGGACTCCCTTTGCTTATTCGGATGAGAAGACAATCAAAAGATTTGAGAAACGTATGGAACTAAATGATCCAATAGCAATTACAACATGGGGTGCAATTATAGTGATGGAGGGCTTAATTTACCATCAGATCATACAAAGGCATTAGAACTTTATCATCGGGCAGCAGATCTTGGTAATGCTCAATCATATTACAATATTGGAATTGCTTATAGGATTGGAAGAGGAGTGGAAAGAGACGAAAAGAAAGCTGAACATTACTATGAGCTAGCAGCTATGGGTGGGATTGTAACAGCTAGGTATAATCTAGGAGTAATTGAGGGGAATTCCGGCAATATGGATAGGGCATTGAAGCACTGGATGATTGCAGTGAAGGGTGGGGATTACAACTCTCTGAAAAACATCAAGATACTATTTTCTGGCGGGAATGCGACCAAAGATGATTATGCTAATGCATTACGATTGTATCAAGCGTATCTAGATGAGATTAGGAGTGACCAGAGGGACAAAGCTGCAGCAGTTAGGGATGATTACAAATACTATGAATCTGGTTTCTAGAATTAGCATGTCTATGCAAGTGTCTTCAAATAGGAATCGCCCCCTTTTTAATACTAACACCTTCACCATGTGACCATATAGTTGTAGTCCAACAATAATCCCCAGATAAACCGTCCTTCATTATACCTAACCTCCGTCCATTTCTATAAACACAAAGGGTACCAGCATCTAAGTCCAGAACCATACCAATCTCATCTCTACTAACAAACCCTTCACTTCCTTCCCAATCATGAGGATCAATAGGATCACAACTTCTCCAATCGTGCCACAAACACCCGCCCATGAACCCAAATCCGGCAGCAACTGAACAATAATTAACATCTCCGCTCCATCTTTCAGTTCTCTCCTCTTGTAGACAGGGGAAACATCCACGGTTTAGAGGATTTAAACAATCTAATCCTTTCTTATCCCAATTCTTTAACGGTCTGATGATTCCAAAATAACCGTCCCCTTCTATACCTTCTCTTGTAAAGGTTATATAATGTCTGCCAGCTCTCATAACATGATTGCAAATTGCTGTGTTTGTCAGGTTCCTATTACCCTTGGGTACTGACAGCTTGATATGTGATTTATCATTATCAATATAAGAAAAGCGATCACCAATTAATTGATTGAATATACGTGGTTCTCTATACTTTTCCAACTCTGAATATAATTCAATGTAACTTTGATTAGCTAGTTTTGGTAGTGCTTCTTTCTCTTCTTGTTTTGCATTGCATATAATTTGATGTGCGGTATCCTCCATTAAGGATGACCCTGTATCATTTAGATAACCTCTGCCAAATCGTCGGCATGTTAATGCTAGTATCACAATATCGTTATTGAAGGAGTCCATGTTATTGAAGGAGTCCATGATGCTTCGTTTGTGGTAGGATTAGATGAGATTGTTTGTTCGGTATCCTTTTAATACTTCTCAAAACTGTATCGTAGTTCTCCACGGACCACTACAATCTTCTTCTCCTCACTAATAAGGGGATGGATATGGCTTTGCTTTGAATCAATAGTAATCAATAGTGCTAGAGACAGAGTGGGAGGAGAGGAGAAGAGAGGAGATCAAAAGCAGAGATGAGAATAAATGGCGATTTAACGAACAAAGGGGATTGTAATACTTTCAGCAACAGAGGGTAATATGTGGAGTGGCTAATCTCAGTAATGACTATGCTCTATATCTATATCAAGTGTCATAAGTAATGGAACCAATTAAGTATGTAATAACACTACTCTTTCATTGGTAGTGGCAATGTGATATTTAGATGTTGGTCTTGCTTGATGAGAACTCTAAATTTTATGAGAGTTGAGACTGAGAGTTCAAGTAAGTAGACGATCGATATATTGCAATTTGATACGATATACAAATATCTGCAGTGTAGAAGAGCTTCTATAACATACTCTTCATCCTCATAATATCTATCATACCCTATTAATACGATATCAAAAAGCGCTCACATCATATGCACAAAAAATTCTGATCTGAAACCGAGAGATACATCAAGTGCAAATATAACATAGGTACAAGAAAGTAGTGAGTATGATCAGCCTTTATAATCGTTACAAGGTTATTCTAGCCCTACTTGCAATACCTCAGTTAGTATCAGCTCAACAAGAAGTCGATCCAAAATCACATCAACAATTCGCAGACAATCTAACATCTTTACTCTATGAAAACTCAAACGAATGTTCTTCAGCACTTGGTGTATCAATGGCCTTCTCTCTCCTATATCCAGGAAGTACAAATGAAGGTATAACACAAATTAGAGATACATTCAACTATCCTACCAACAATTTACAATTAGTATGGCAAGATACAACTCAACAATTACAATCATCAGCTTCTGGTAAATGTATCTCTGAATTCAATGGAGTATGTAATTCCTACAAACCAACAATACAAATTGCCAATTCAATATGGATACATAATCAATGTGATGATTCAGGTTTGTTCTGTTTACATACATTAAATTCAACATATGATAATGTAGTTGGAGAATATGCAATACAAACAGATTTCGAATCAGATGAATCACCAATGTTAGTTAATGAATGGGTTAGTAATTCAACCAATGGATTAATCACCAGTATAGTTGACGAATCTAAGCCACTCTTCCCACCATATGTACTAATTGCAATTAATTCCATCTACCTAAAAGCACGATGGTTAGATCAATTTAGTGACTATACAACAACATTGGATACATTCTACACTTCACCATCACGAGATAAGAAACAAAGTGAAGCACACTTCATGCATACATTAAACTATTATGATTATTCACATAGTGTATTGAATGGATATCAGATTATTAAGTTACAATTTGCGGAAACTGGTAGTTTGAGTATGATATTTGTATTGCCACAGGATGAAGAGTTGGAAGAAGTTACATCAACTCAACTTATTACTTCATTGGATAGTTTAGTTAGTACCCGGATAGCATTGGCATTACCCAAATTCAAGTTTGAATCAACATATGATGATAATCTCAAGGAAAGTTTAATGCAATTGGGTGTAGTGGCACCATTCACGGGTAATGCATTATGTGGCATCTTTGATACTGAAACTTATGACAATTGTGAATCATTAATTATTGATAAGGTTATACAAAAGACGGTTATTGATGTGAATGAGAAGGGTGTGGAGGCAGCGGCGGTGACTGCTGCCATGGCCACGCCAACGTCAATGGGACCACCTATTACAGATGTACCGATTAAGATGATACTTGATCATCCGTTCCAATTCTTTATTTATGATAGTGAGGAAGAATTGATGCTTTTTGAGGGTCGTCTTGGTGAACCAGAGTTACCTGAAGATGAGCCCGAGGTGCAGTTGTTGGATGGAGAGCATTCAGATAGTGACTTCTGGTCAAGTACATTCGGAGTTGATCCCATAGACCCACCCGAGTATATCAAGACGGAAGATGTGGAAGGGATTGAGAATACAACTTCTATTGCAACAGATCCTATCATCTGCCCAGACGGACAAGAATCGATTCCTGATACCTTCTGTGGCCGTGGTACAAATCGAGCAGATTGTGTCGAGGGGCAGTTCTGCCACATCCACCCCACAGATATATTTGCAGTCTGCTGTCTCAATCCAGTAGATGATGGGGAGAGTACCGCTCCTCTTGCTAGTGAGGTACAGACATTAACAAGTGACGAGGTTACTAATTTTACGTCTGATCTTGCCCCCATGGATGCCGCTGGGCAACAGGCATTTGCAGATGAGCTTACTCCACTTATCTATACTAATGAGAACGACTGCTTTTCTGCATTGGGAGTGTCCATGGCATTATCATTAGTCTATCCTGGCAGCAAGGGAGATGGTATTGGACAGCTTCGTGATACATTGAGATACCCCAACGGAACGAATATGAGACTAATATGGGAGGATACTACTACAAGAATGCTTAATAATTCGGATGGTGAATGCCTTTGGGAGTCAATGGGTGAGTGTGCAAGTTCCAAGCCACTACTTCAGATTGCTAATAGTGTATGGTTTGATGATGGAGATACTTTAAATGCTGAGTATGAAGCGGTCGTTGGAGATTATGCCATGCAAACAGACTTTGAGGCAGCCGAGTCTCCAATCATTGTAAATCAGTGGGTGGAGAATAGTACCAATGGATTGATTGATTCGATTGTAGATGAGTCCAAGCCCTTGTTTCCACCGTATGTTCTTCTTGCCATTAACTCAATCTATCTCAAGGCTACATGGCTAGAACAGTTTGAGAAACGAAGTACAAATTTAGATTCGTTCTATGATTCTGCATCCAAGTCGGCTGTTGAGGTTGGAAAGGCACATTTCATGTAAGTTTGAGCATTGACTGATCTGTTCTTTTTTTGATTGGATTGTTCAGCTAACCGCTTATTCATCTACTCTACACCTACTTACAGGAATAATGTGGACTACTTTGGATACTCTCACGATGCCTTACCAGGCTACCAAGTAATTGACTTGCCATTTGACAACTCACAGATGAGTATGATCTTTGTACTCCCCAAGACAGATGGAGCTGAACCAGTAACATCAACAGATGTCATCTCTGCCTCAAGTAGCTTGCAAAATACCCGTGTTGCATTGTCTCTACCAAAGTTTAGGTTCGAAACAAAGTACGAAGATGAGTTGAAAGACGCTTTGTTCCTGCTTGGTATTGTAGCTCCATTCACTGAAGGATCAGGAGCTCTGTGTGGCATCATTGAGGATACTGAAGGGTGTGAGAATCTAATCATTGATAAAGTTATACAAAAGACAGTCATTGATGTGAACGAGGAAGGTGTCGAAGCAGCAGCAGTTACAAGGCTAACACATGATGCTCAACCACCCTTTCCAGTTCTTTATCTATGATAAGGATGAAGAGCTCATGCTTTTTGAAGGCCGAGTGAGCAACCCAGGTGTACCCGAAGATGAGCCGGAAGTTGAACTACTTGATGCATTACATTCAGACAGTGACTTCTGGTCAAGCAACTTCTATGTCGACCCGGTTGATCCGCCAGTCTCGGAAGATACTACAACTGTGAGTACTGTTACAAATGAAGTCGTGGCACAAACCGAACCAGCAAGTGAAGTCTCCTCTACTCCAGCACCTCAGCCTACTGACACATCATCTACTAACTTACCCATCTCCCCAACTACTACTTCCTCACCTACCGATCAGCCTGTTGATACATCAGGAACAGGCAATGATAAATCAAGTAAGACGTTTGCTTCGATATGCACAAGCATTTTTTTAGCCTATGCTTTGGCACTTGTCTAGTTGAGATGGGTGTCAGCTTTTGGGTTGTGATTTGCTGGGCAATTGTTTTAGGTTTCTTGTTTTGAATGAAGTTGTTTAGATTGTAAATTAGCTATTGTATTGATTCAATTGTTTGTGTATTCGATCGTTATTTCTCTTCTTCTAAACCGAATCATAGTCAGTAGTACTTGTTATTGTCATCAAATGCAGCAGCTTCATCCCTCTGATCAGTCTTAATCTCATCTACATATGCTTGATATGATTGCAAAGCTTTAGCATAATCATCTTTTGTTGCAAGTCCTAGTTGTGAATAGAATGCTTTGATGTTCTTCAGGGATTTTGTATCCCCATCCTTGGTTGCAATCATGAAGTGCTTCAAAGCTCTGTCGAAGTTGCCTAACTGCGCCTCCATTGCACCCAAATTCATATATGTTGCCTGGCCCTCACGTACTCCTAAATTGTTTCTCGCTTCTATAGAACCCCCTATAGCAGATAGTTCATAGTAATGTATAGCTTTCTCTTCATCTACTTCCACACCATCACCATTCTTATAAGCATGAGCAATATTGTAATATGCATCGGAACAACCTAGCTTCCCTGCCCGATGCCAAAGTTCCAATGCATTAGCAACATCTCGTGGCAATTCATATGTTCCTTCAGCATAGTAGATTCCTAGCTGGTATATAGCATATGCATCATTCAGTTCTATACGTTTCTCTAACCTTTTTATCTCCTCCTCATTGGAATTTGGGGGCGGAGTTCTGCAAAAGGGACATAACTGATCTTTTCTGGCTTTGAATGCCCTTGATTGAAAAGCATACACACACCCAGTACATATAACTTTTCCACAGCATGCCATATATGTCCGTCCCGATTCCAGCGTTGGTAATCGTATCATACAGATAGGGCAATCTTCCAATGGCGGTGGTTGTTTATAGAGTTCAATCTCATGCAGTTCAGCAGCCCTCTTCTTACATTCCTTTTTGTGTTGAGACCGGTGAGCAATCTGGCAATCTCTACTACAATACTTAACTAATTTACATGCCGTACATGCTTTTAGATCAATACCGGTCTCTTCACCTTTACCACAATTGGCACAAGTTGATGTATTGTTCATATCTTGTGTTCGTATGTTATCTTTTCACTTGTACGCCCTACAATTCAATAGAATGATAAAGAAAACCTGAGATTACGATATGATTGGCATCAATTGGGCTTTACAAGCAATAGAGAGAGTAATGTCAATACTAAACTGATGTTTGTTCTTTGCAATTGTCTAAAAATGCCTTCAGGATACCTCAATCGATCACCTATTAATATATTGAATAATCCGCCGTATGTTACTTAGAGTATGGTACTCTATAACAACTGATATGGAGTTATAGTTCCGGTTTATGATGAATTGTCGTCAACATGATGGGGATTGTAGTTGATTTGCTCGTAGGATTGATTGAAACACATTCAACGCATAGCATAAGATACTTTCGATGATGACTACTCAAATAATTCAACGCCTAACTTTATCGCATTGCCGACCACCTCCTCGTCTCGTTGTCTTGATCATAAGAAGTATCACGCTAATATAACCTACAACTGCACTGCAGTTGCTTTCTATATCGATATAAGTCAGTGGCGCCGTGATATACTCTCTCTCTCCTCTAAATAATTTCAAGTATCCTACTTTAAAAAAATGACAAACGACAACAATCAATCAATGCCACCGGCATCTCATCAAACCAACGCTAATTCTGCTGTACATCATGCAGTACCAGCCCTGCAATCTACCACTGCTACCAATACTTCAAAACATACTACTACCGACGACGAGAATGATAACTATTCTCAAGCATCCTATGTATGTGAATTCAATAGTAAAAGCTCAAAATGGGAATGTGTTAAGAGTGATTATAAGTCTGTTGTATTGCAGCAAGTTATGGTAAGTGCATATAATTGATATGATACATTGCAGTATGGATACTAAAGACATTTCGTGCACATCTTGTGTATCTTTCATCTCTCTCCCATTCAGGATCAATATGAAAACAAGGATGGATCACGAGCAACAATCGATCAATTAAAAGAATTCGGTATAACAGTATACATAGCCGAACATGGTAGTATAGATATGTACCTACTTCAACAGGTAGTACAACATGCCATGTCATGTAAATCTGATAAAAGATGCTTACTTTATAGAGATACCAATGGAAGATTGTATAACTTGACATTGAATAATGGTTGTTCAGGATTAGCGGGTACATGGAAGAGTTTATTAGTAAGTTTTTCGGGTATACAAACATTAGTTGCATTGACAGTATTAACAAGAACATTTGGGTGCTCAAACATTAGTGATGCAATACTAAAACCTGGATACATTAGTTTGATATTAGGTTTGATACTTTACGAAGAGATTTCACATGTATGGTTGAACGTAGCAATGTTTGTTCGGGGCGTACCAAGTGTCGGAGCATACACATTATTATCAGTCTTTGATTCTGATTGGCCAAGGAAGGCGGTAGTATTCCTATTGGCAATTACATCAGCAATGGATGAGGGAAGTTCTACACAACGATATTGTACATTAGTTGGTATTGGATTGGCCATGTTATTATTGGCAGCCAATTTAGGTTCCCGTGCTTGGTACTTTATGAAATGGAAACCGCTAAGTTGCTGTGGCGGTACATTCTTGGCACCGATTGTTAGTTTGTTTGTCGCCGCCTTGGTTGGATTGATCTTTCCGTACATTGGTTTCAACAAAATACAAGCGGGTGGTAAGGCGGCTGTACAATTGGTCATTATCAATACAATCATTGTAGCTGGATTGTTCGTTGTTAGTGATTTGGATGTTATACAACACTTTCTCATCAAGGGATCCGATTCATGCAATCAGGACAATGTCAATATCACATTGGGTATCTGGTTTGCAATGACTTCCATTACAAGTATCTTTGCAGCAAAATCGATTGCAGTAGTATCAAATGATGACCAGTTAGAAGAAGAGGGAGAAGATGATGATGATCAGTTACTTGTAGAAGATCATACATCACCTTGTGGATATAAGATACCAAACTTCCCAGATCATCCCGTGGATCCTGTTTACTTTGGGTCGAAGGGATGTGATTGTTTAAGTTTAAAGTTTGAGGTACTTTTTGGATTGGTGATTAGTGTAGGAGTTGGGTTCTTTGTCGTATCAACGAGTATGTATGATTATATGGGTGCTATTGGTAGTTAATACTAATATGAATGATATGTATCATTCTAAATGATAAGTAATTATGTTAACACAACCTTGAACAAACCATATATCATCTAACTTGTATAGTGCAAAGAATTAGGAAAGAGTGAATTCCGTGTAATCGTCTAGTCCCGTCCTTAAACCATCAACGTACCAAAACTGGGGGTATTCTGGCTTGTAATTGTCAATCCTTCGTGATTTCTTATCACTACCCTTCTTCTTGAGTCTACCAAGATTAGAAGCAATATTCTTCTTATCCCAACCTATTTCTTTACCAAACAAATCACCATCATAAATAACAAAGCCATTTCGTTGCTCACCATTCTTATTCGCAACACCCTTGGCAATATCACCAAAGGTGCGACCTTGTTCATCTCCAGGGATCTTTACATAAGAGTTGTTCAAAATGAAACCAATACTCTCACCAACTATTGACGTAGGAATAGGACCCTTTTCAATACGTACCTGACCTGATGAGATGACTCCACACCAACAATATTCACCGGATAATCCATCTTTCATCACACATACCCTCCGTCCATTCTTATATACGCTAAGGGTGCCAACATCCAAATCAAGAAGTAATCCTATCTCATCCGCAAGTAAAAACCGTACATTTCCTACTCTACCACCAAACTCAGCCAAATTATCACCTTGCCAACTACCCCAAAAACAATGGCCTGGACTATTACTATACTCAGTAAGGAGTCCACAGAAGTTTACATTCCCATCTCCCCATCTTTCGGTTCTCTCCTTTTGGAGCTCATCAAAATATTCTCGACCCGTGGGATCAAAAGAAGTTACCCCCTTCTTATCCCAATTCGGTAGTGGTCTGATAATACCAGGCATTCTAGTACTATTACTATCCATAGTAAATGTTGCATAATGTTTACCCGCTCTCATTACATGATTGCAAATTGCTGACACTACCCTTTCTCCATTGTATTTTATGTGAGATTTGTCATTATCAATATAAGATATATCTTGACCAATCAGCTGATCAAACATCCGTGGCCCTCGATACTGTTCTAACTCTGAGTATAGTTCAATGTAACTTTGATCAGCCATCCTTGGCAGTGCTTCCTTCTCATGTTCTTGTGAATTGCATATAATTTGATGTGCGGTATCCTCCATCAATGATAAACCATCAGTGTTACTACTACCAAACCGACGGCAAGTTACTGCCAGACTGGCCAGTTCTCGTGAGCATAGATACGAAGCAAAGTGTATCACAATATCATTATCTAACGAGTCTAACATATCATGATATGTGTTATAGTTAAACTTTTTTCAATGTTGGAGAATGTTGAGTATATCTTGTAAGCTGATACACTAGATACGAGGAGAATCCAGACTGACACGAAATAATATAATTTAGTACCCTCTTATGCTGCTCTCTCCTCTTATGGTTAGTTAGGAGACAAACCACATGGACAAAAGGGATGAGAATGATACAAGTGAGTGATACTAAGGAAAAGAGGAGGTGGGAATTAATGGCGACTAAACGACTAAAGCGATCCAGCCACAGTAGCAGCATAGCGAGAAGCCACAGTGGCTTGCGTGCATAGTGCTCTTCTATTAGAGCTTCAAAGCAAAGCCTATATCGACCCCGCTAGTTAATGAGGAGAAGGAGACTGTAGTGGTCCGTGGAGAGCAAAGTTTTGATAATAACAAAGGATACCGAACAAACAATCATACCTACCATCAAGTCAGTATCAATAATTATGGACTCGCTCGATAATGATATAGTGATACGATTTGCATCGTATTTACATTCAAAAGATCTTGTCAGTTTAGCACTAACTTGCAGGAAGTTTGGTAGTAGTCAACTGCATGGTACAGGGTCGTCGTTAATGGAGGATACCGCACGTCAAATTATATGCAATGCAAAAGAAGGTGAGAGAGAAGCACTACCAAAACTATCTCATCAAACATATATTGAACTATTTTCAGAGTTAGAACAGCTTAGAGCACCACTTATATTTGATCAGCTAATTGGAAACCGCTTATCTTATGTTAACAATGATAAATCTCATATAGAATTTGTTGATGAGGGCACTCCAGATAATACAGCAATAAGTAATCATGTCATGAGAGCAGGACGGCATTATGCAACCTTTACAAAAGAAGGGGAATGGGTTATACGCATCGGTATTATTAGACCATTAAAGAATTTTGATAAGAAAGGGTTGTACGCGTTCGACCCTCTTGACGTCGAAGAATTTAGAAGTGAAAGGACAGAAAGATGGGATCGCAAGTATACAAGTAAATTACTGTTCTCTCGCGGTAGGCAGCCGCGATTTTCATAATAATGGAAGATGCTTTTGGAGTGATTGGTTAAATTCCCGCGAAATCAATTACATTCCTTCTAATGATTGGGAAGGAAATGAAGGGTTTGAGAATAATGATGAGATTGGTATGCTATTGGATTTAAATGTTGGTACCCTTAGTATATACAAAAATGGACGTTATTTAGGTATATTAAAAGATGGATTAACTGGAGAATATTGCTGGACTGCAACTTTGTGGTCACATGGTGAAAGTGTTATTATTAAAAAGGGCTGTCTTCCTAGTACAAGTTGAAAATGGGACGATGAGAAACTATCTTTAATATAGATTATATCCGACGTTGATGGTCACTTCACTTACGGACACAGCTGAGATTTGAGATACATGCGGTGGATTGACTTTTATAATGGTTCTTTCGGTTCTAGTTTACATGATTATAGATATGCCATGTTCAGCGTGAGAGAAGCCCATCCAAACAACATAGAAAGCCGAGCGTATTATTATAGAGATTTGGGGAAGAATGTGACGACTCCCTAGCGGCAATGGGACACACAACCGGGAAATGCGCAGCAGTGAAGGCCCGGACAACAATTATGTGAAAATGAGCAACATTGGTCCTTGTCTCTACACATGTGCAAAGCTGTGAATAAGTTGGCATCAGAATCAGGCGGCCCGTGCTGTTCAACATTGTTGCTTGACGTGGTGCCTCGGAGACGGAGAAGGTGATCATCTTTATCTGCTACTGTCATGGCTGTGTTGATGCCTATCAAAGCAAGGAGAAGGGTGGAGAGGTATGTCTTCATATTCATGTGTCTTTTGTGTGATATCTATGTTGATAGAGTCAAACTCAAACTCGAAATATTATGATACTTTTGCCTTTGAAGCATGATAGATCTTGCCAAGATGAGATTTTTGTATGCATTGCTCCATGTGAAGAAAGCAAGAAGTAGAACTGGCCTAGTAGGACACCGCTCACCAATATGAACATTACATTGGGTATTAAAATACAGTTAGATATGAATAGTAGACTAACTTTGATAATGGTGTATCTTTCGGCTTCGGTTCTAATTTACATACATATCTTTGCAAGATAGAGAGTCGGGACAACCTCAGCCACAGGGGCACATTCAGCTTTAGGTACGGCGACAAATGTTTTCGGTTCTTCGACAATAAAGACCCGGGCAACAAGTATCTGGAAAACCACAGGGCCAGCCCTCGCGTCTGCACATTTTCAAAGAAGCCGTGAATAAGCCGTTGGTATCATCAGAATCAGGTGGCCCATGCTGTTCAATATTGTTGCTGGATGCGGTGCCTCGGAGATGGAGAAGATGATCATCCTTATCTGCTTCTGCCGTGGCAGTGTCGATACCAAGAATGATAGTGAGCGAAATGAGGAGGAGGGTCGGGAGGTATGCTGGCATGTTGGTCTTCATATTAAGTGTTTTTATTGTATGTGGTTGTAAAGTCAGACTCGATTTATGATGCTCTTTGCTTATATAAAAGCATGATCGAGTCTCTTGCCAAGAAGATAGAGTTGTATGCATTGCATCAAATATGCAGGCAAGAAACTTCTCATCTTGCTGATATACCATGCAAAGAGTAGAAAGCAAGAAGTAGGATACCCTCTCTCATATCATGCTACTTATCTTAGTTTATTCAATACTAAAAGAAACAGTAGCATACACTCTAATCCTAATCTACAATATTACATTACATTCTAATCTCTGCACAATACATGAAACCAATACCAATCTATTATCATATCAATTTGCTCTCCTCTAAACCGAAACTAGACACCGACACTCTCAATCCATGCATACTCTTTCTCAAACATGGAGATATAGAGATAAGACTCGGTCTCTCCCCGTGTAAGTCAGTGTATTCCTTAGCCATGTGTATAGACTCGGCACAACCTCGGAGTGTTTCACGTTCTACTGGTACATAGAACATATCATACACATCATCTTTATCATCAATATCATCTTCGTCATCGTCCATATCATAGAAGGAGGCTCGTGTTTCACCATGTTCATCGGGAAGTAATCGTCTAACAATTGTTAATACACCACATATCGATGGACTCAACCCCACAGCCCGATGGAACTTTTCAGTATCAAACACTATACCATAAATCTCTAAACTAATAGCCAATCGCTTAGCAAGGATATTAGCCTCACGTTTATTAATCGTACCATCACGGTTCAAATCACTTTGTAATACAAGTTTCACAACATCTTGAAGAACGACCTGCCGTATATTCTCCTTCATGGATGCTAGTAGTACTTGATTCTCTTGTACTAATGCAATCATTTGATCGACATTACCTCCATTGGCTTTGACAATCTTTTCTAGGGCCGCGTTACTTTCTTGTATGTCTTCTACTTCCTCTCGGAGATATTCAGTTTCGGCAACTAGTATATCAATCTCTCGTTGGAATCTTCGGGCTAAGTCTTTCATGCGGTTGATTCTTTTTCGTAGACCTATTGTTTTGTTAATTTAGGGTAGAGGAGCAATGGTATGTAAGCACAGATGAGAAGCAAAGCAAGACCACATATATACCAACTCGAAACAAACTATAACAGACTCACCAGGCATATGCACTAATCTCCATTCACCAACCCATACCATTGGCGTTACAGCAACCACACTAATACCACCAGCCACACCAACCATTACCGTATTCGCAGCACCCAATCCATAAATAGTCATACTACTAATAAACGCCGCAATATACGACCCAATACCACAACTTGTTATTAATATAACTAATGCTAATTTCATTTGATCACTTGATGTCATTTTATAATTTGAATCTGATTCTTCTATTATTGTTGCTGATGAACTTGATGATTTTGTAGTTTCTTTTGTTGTTTCATTAGATGATTGACCACTACTTTGATTATTTGGTTTCACAACATCGTCAATGCCATAATCGGACACTTCACTTTCACTACGTGTCCAACCGAGTTCGGCACCATACATACTAGACGTTGATGAATGTAAGTTATCAATCTGATAGGTAACCATGCTACTATCTGCTGACATGTTTGATAGTTGTCTTGATAATCTCGTACTATTTGATGAAAGATAGATGTAGATAAGAGAGAGAGAAGAGGATTGGTTTGATATTAGAATTGAGTTTGCAAAACTCTCAGCACATATGACACTCCAAATAGTACATCACAATCCTCAACACCATCATATGAAATGAGACAAGACCAACATCATAGTCCGATGCACAGTATACTCTCGATACACAAACTATTGCAATGAAATACAAAAAGAACACATCTTATGCATAAATGCAAAGTCTATAGGTCTCTCGTCTTATCATCACACATCATATACTCTTACCTCTGCTTCTGTATCTGATTAAGTTTATACCTCCTACTACTTCTTGAATCTCTATATGCACTTCTTCTACCGGTACTACCTCGTCTATTATTATGTGTCGACTCTCTTCCACCACCCTTTTGTTGTGGCGGTGATTGAGTAGCAACTGCCTGTGTTGCAAATGCCATGTTTATATCTCGTTGTTTCTGACTTGTTGTTCGAACATCATCGGTACCGTGGGGTAATAAGGGTGAGGAGAGATCAGATGATGCTTCTGATGAGCTCTTCTTTTCAAACCAATTCACCATGTTAATATTTGTTATTATGTCACTTGTTTATTTTATTTAATGATTTTTAGTTATCGTGTACCTCGTAGTATTGATTTTGGAAACCTAGAACTTACAACACTATATCTACTACTTCTACTTCTTATTATAATGATGCTCCTGCACGGAGTAGCGGCCTATCAAGACCATCTTGCCGCTTGATAGATTAGTAGTAGGAATGAAATCATGGTCACTTCTGAATTTTTATGAGAGTTGATCGAGGATACCGACATAAAGAAAGGATACTTAGACTCTCGGACATGTCAAAACATCTTATCCAGTTAACCTTTTGTTAGTTTGTTAGTAACGAGAGACAGTGATAATAGGTGATAATAGAGAGACCAAGAGCAAGTATATTAGACGTGCATATGCTGCGTATTGATCAATTAAAAGTTGTTGCAATAGAGAGCAAGTTATTGCCGTCGGTCTATCTTAATTGGGCCTATATTGATTGAGAACGCTAACTTTAGTAGAAGGGGACAAGAGTCTTTTGGAGAGAATTATCTAGTAGAGGGAGATCAAGAGCAAGTAGGTATACGTGCATTTGATATTATATAATACGTATCATTAATATCGATTAATCGAGTGGGTTTGCAATATAGAGTAGTTTCATATCGCGATACTATTGTTGAGAACACAAAAGGATACGAATTGCAATTGCAATATATAGGACAATAAACAAAATGGTAAAACTACGTAAGAAAAAGTCAAAGGCACCACCACAATCACATCATCCGGGTCAAATACCAACCCAATTCCTCGATAATAACACCACTGTCTTGACACAAGTTGAAATAATCGAAAAACGCAAACGAGATGGAAAGTGTCCATTGTGTGGATTGACGCAGACTCATAAGAAGCCTTTTTTGGGTATGTTGAAACCGTTGGTACGTCTTTTTTATTGCTTATTTTGTATCGTTGTTATGTAGTTTGAAGTTTGTGGGGTGGACATGAGGATTAGAGAGAGAGCACATCTTGTGCAGCACATCTTGTTTGTGTGCCGTTTTGTGTGTTGGGGTATAGTGCTTTTATATATTTGTTATTTAGTTTGGCAATGTGGTAAAATGAATATACTGTTATTGGGCTCTTTCTTGTTCGGAAAGTGTTTGATTTGCTTTATCTTAAAGTTCATATCTCTAACATTTATCTTCAATCTTCTCATAATATACAATACACACACAATATAGACAATAACAAATCAAGTATACAAAGGGAAATGTTTAAAATGCATGTCAATGATGCAAGCATGTAATGAATTAAATGAACCATATAATGACAGGAGAGGATCAATTGCAATGCCCAGTCCAATGTCAACGAATACTTTTCATCCAGCAACAGCAGCAACTGATAATAACAATTGTCATCCAACAACAACAACAACGGCAATGGGAGATGGTCATATAGATAGAAATCAATCTTATAGTTCATCAGTTGCAAATCAAGCATCACAGCAACAACAGCACCCCAATCCGAATAGCAATCATGGATACGAAGGAGCAGCCGCCGCTGGAGCTGGAGAATATTTTGATCAACAGCAACATCATCCAAACGGGGTACCAACCCTAGTAGGATCAGCAGTATCAGGAGGGTTTCGAGATGACGTCTCTGTAATAAGTATGGATCAAACTATAATGACAAATGATTCAGGTGGATCATCAAACAGAAGGAATATTGAGAATGAAATGAGTTTAGGTAAAATTACAGAAGATAATGAATTGAATAATGAGAAGATGGGAAAGGGTGATAATAATTTTACATATAAACGATCTGCGTCGTCGAATGGTAGTAGCAGTGTTGCCAATAATAAACCGGGTTGTCATTCAGTTGGAGGAGAAGAAGCGGGGAGATATAATCGTTTATTGGAAAGGAAGGCCGCCGCCGCTGCTAATGTTCCGCCTCCTTCCCCAGCAGGGTCTAGTGAAACAAATAAGATCTCTAAAAAGGATGACACTACATTGCCAGGAGCTCAGTCTGTTGCCGCAGATGGGGGTAGATATAATCGTCTGTTGGAAAGAAAACTTGCTGGTCGGGATACTAGAGGTGCTGGTGCTGGTGGTAGTAGTCAAGCACCCCAGGCTGCACCCTCGTCACCCCATACACCTCCCAACAACGAAACCATGTCAGCAGCAAGAGGTGCTCATCCACTCGACAGATCAGAAGAAGGGAGATATAACCGTCTGTTGGAAAGGAAACTTGCCGGGGATACGACTTCAAGAGCTACACCTTCTACTGAAACTAACCATGTGCACTTTAAAGACATCAATAACAATAATGACAAAGCCTCCCCATTGACAAGACCTCAGCCTACCCGTGACATGTCCGCGCGTATTCGTGACAAACTGGCATCAGATGCCACTTCTACTGGTCATATCCGATCTCACAGTGAGGGTAATACTGTATCACCATCATCCACGAGCCCTGGACATGTTAGATCATTAACATCAGATGCCACAACCACTACGAATAGTGATATTGTCAGGAATCTATCCCGCTTGGAGGATCAAGAGGAAAAGAGAAGAAGAAAGATTGCAGAGCATGATGACATGATGTCAAAACGAACAATGAGTTCTGAAGAAGCACAGGATGACTTCCATCGACGTTATTCCAAGAAAGTTGCTAATGCCGCCGCCAAGGTGACATCATCTTCCGTAGATGATAGTACAAGGTCAGCAGATTCAAGACCTGGTGCACAAAGTGTTGGCAAGGATGATAAGTACATTAGTATATTAGATCGAAAACTAGCAGGTTTGGATGTTACTAACGATACTACTCAAAGGGACAAGGCACATCGTCGTCAACCAACTACTGAATCATCCATGTCAACCGAGGATGAAGCACGGAGCATAGTGGATGGATGCTCTACTTGCAGTGACTTGATAGACATCTTGAAGCGATCCTCAGATGATAAACCTGTTGTTCTAATGGCTCTTGGGAAACTCAGAGATTGCATGTTAGTTGCCCACGGACTGATTAATACTGAAGAGTCGGGAGATGGGCCAACTGGTTCAGAGGTAGCTTTTGCTAGCAGCGGATGGGCAAAGGTTATGATTATGGTCCTATCTGCTAATACCTCGGATGTCACAGTTCAATCTGAAGTTCTACAAACATTGTGGGAGATTGTTACCC
>Ga0214478_100028_pt1 | contig 59832 bp, 47 predicted proteins | sample M1_20Mar14CPVII9_2_FD_178001 | JGI IMG/M metagenome (GOLD analysis project Ga0214478, IMG submission 178001) | Marine eukaryotic communities from Monterey Bay, California, United States - M1_20Mar14CPVII9sort6BwellD7 | ecosystem: Environmental > Aquatic > Marine > Unclassified | place: USA... | reverse complement strand
TGGGGGGAAGAGGGGGGGGGGGGGGGGGGGGGGGGATGAAAGTGGTACAAGTTAAGCGACTGGATATAGTGTAGGTTCAGTTGTAAATATATATGGTGTACATTCATGAAATTAGCTTTTATACTCCTATCAATAGATAAGGCTCATGTCATTAGTCGTGATTGTTGACAGTATCAAGAATTAAGTCAGCTCTGTCCCTCTGGTCGCTCTTCATTTCATCACATATCTTTTGATGGGCAACTAAAGTACTTTCGTATTCATCTTTTGTTAGCAGTCCCTGCATAAACCTTTGTTCCTTAACCATATCCATAGACTCTTTACACCCAGCCCTCGCTGCAATCATCACATGCTTGTATGCTCGACATTCATTCCCAGCCTGGCTTTCCAAAAAAGCAAGATTTTTCCTAGCATCTATATCCCCATTCATTGCTGCAAGCTCAAAGTAATGTTTAGCTTTCTTTACATCCCTTTCCAAACCATTTCCACCTTCATAATTAATACCCAAATTGAAATATGCCTCGGCACAGCCAAGTTCCCCCGCCTTTAGAAGTAGTTCATTCGACTTTTCAATATTTTGTGGTATACCATGTATTCCTTCGGCATAATAACCTGCGTAGCTACAAAAAGAATGAGCATTCCCTTTATCCATTAACTTTCTTATTCTGCTGATTTCCTCTTCGTGTGACGTTGCTTCAAGGGTCCTACAAAATGGACATAAGACTAAGTCGCCTCCTTCCTCTCTCTTTGCATCCATCATAGCAAACACGCAACCATCACATAGAACTTTTCCACAACATGCTTGGAATTGTCTACGTCTTATATTCAATGGAAGAGGTAGAATGCAGATAGGACACTCTTCCGGGGGTGGAGAATCTTTGAATAACTTTTCATCATACAACTCCGCTGCTCTCTTTTTGCAAGCCTTCTTATGTTGTGGACGATGAGCAATCTGACATTCTCTATTGCAATACTTAACCATATGACAAGCGTTGCATGATTTGAGCTTACCACTCTCCTCCTCACCTTTGCCACAGTTTGCACATATTGTAATAGTATTGGTATTGGTATTAGATGATGACATATTGCTATATTGAGATATTTTTTGTTCGTGTGATGTGTATCTTTTTTCTAATGAAAAGTGATGTGAATATAGAAACAACCAATCACCCTTATTCAATACGCCGTGATTATACTATACTATTTAGATGATGACATATAAATCTTGATTTATTTTTTGTTCATATGATGTGTTCTTTTTTCTAATGTTAAAGATATCTTATACATATAATAACCAATGAGACTGGTTTCCTTGTTATTCAATACGCTAGTATGTATTATATTCTTTTGATGTACCCCCGTCTGATATGCCGCTGTTTGAGCGAGCTCTCTCTTCTTTCATCTGTATGTATCTTCAGTCTACTACAACATGGTATCCTCAAATTTTGATAGGATACCAATGCAAAATGTCCAAAAATCCGAAAAAATGAGGAGAGGGCACAACTATCAATGTCGTTCAAGTCGATAAACCGTATAATGTTTGACTTGCTTTGACCAACGGAATACTTGATAAGGTGAGTATGCATAGTACACGGCTTAGTGGAGTTGTCATTATTTACTTATTAGTAGCGTTCATATCATATACTCAAATATTATCAGCAAAGAATAATAAAGATATATATTCGGATTGTCATTGCAATATAATAGCTCGACGACGACAACACATACAACAATACTACTACTATACACTAATTCTCCTAATAATAAACAATGAAGCTCAATCTAGCATTAGCCGCAGCACTATCCCTATCAAACACAAATATTGTTTCCATCTCCGCCGAGTTGGCAGCAGAAGAGATTGAAGAATTAAACACCTTATTTGCTGAGGAGATTCATTTAGAGGAACAGAATGAAGAAATTTTGAATGAGTTGAGTGAATTAACACAGACGCGGTTTGATATTGGCGGTGGAGAAGAGGAAGAAGAGGTTGACATGGTAGCTCAGAGTGATACACTCGAAGGAGGAGAAGAGGAGGGTGGGGATATTGTATTAAACTTTGATGCTCCTGATTTACGAGTAGAGGATGAAGAAGGTGAGGGATATGACGAGCTGCCAGAGGATGGAATAGCCTACACAACATCTGCCATGGAGGAAGACAATTCCAGTAACGAGGAGGAGGAGGCCGTTCATGTACCAACTAAGCATGAATTACATCATGCTGCCAAGATTGCTGCCAAGGCAAATAAACATCATGATATGTTATCCAAGGCACATAGTATGAAGAGTATTGAAAAGAAGCATAGTAAGGCAGCTAAGGCAGTCCATCATGATAGTAAGGGATCAAAGCGTGGTAAGATGGGTAAGGCTCATTTATCCATGCCTACTACTCATTCGGGTAAGGCAAATAAGATGGTCGAGCATGAGGCAAAGACACACAAGTCACCTTCCACTGCTACTGTTAAAAGTACTTCTCAATCCGCCTCGTCTTCGTCCAAGGCCAACAAGGCCACTGATAGTACCGAAGCTGTGCCTATGCCAATAGAAGCCCCCGTTCCTGCCGAGGGAGATGATGATGTAACTGAACTAAACATGGAACCAGTGCCTCGCACTCCCGACGTACCAGCGGCACATAATCATGTGGGCACAGACACGTCTGAATTGAATGGTAGGTTAAAACAAGAAATGGCCGAGGTAATGTTAGGTGATACAAGTCATGTAGGGAAGGGACATAGTCAAAGTAATGAGAATGTAGCGGCATTGGATTTGTTACGGGCCAAGAGTGATGCTGCACAGTCGAGTGGTGGAAGTGTTGTTGGAAGATCAGTTGGAATTGTTGGTGGTGTATGTTTGGTTGGTTCTATTCTGTATGGTATGATGTAATTTTGTTTATGAGTGAATGGCTTAGGGAGAGCCATGATAAAGAAGTCGGAATTCATAGTTAATGTTCATAAGATATGTGTTGAATGAATGTGTACTGCATATTATTCGAACATCTTGTAATTTATGGCGGAAACAAGATGAATTGTATGATAGTAGCTTATGACTTTCAGGCTGACTGTGCTTCGTGATTCTTTCTAGAGATTACAAGCAAATTACCATCAAATCTTTTCGCCCTATCAAAAACCTGACGCCGCAGCTTTATCTCTTGAATCACTCTTTATTTCTTTATGCCGCTCATGATAGGCACGCATGGTACTTGCATATTCATCTTTCGTCACAAATGCCCTAATATACCCTTCCTTGACCACATCTAGAGAGGCCTTGTTTCCTGCCCTTGCTGCAATTAAAAAGTGTTTGAATGCACGCTCCCAATTGCCAGCCGTTGCCTCTGTTACTCCAAGGTTATGCCTTGCTTTTATATGCCCGCCCATAGCTGCAAGTTCATAGTAATACTTGGCTTTTCCCATATCAACTACTACACCTGTTTCCTCTCTATATGCTTGGCCTAAATTATGATACCCCGAAGCACACCCTAGTTTCCCTGCCTTTAGATATAACTCATTTGCCTTATCCAGGTCATGTGGCAACCCTTCTGTCCCCTCATCAGCATAATATGATGCAAGCTGGTTGAATGCTTTAGCATTACCTCTATCCATTAACTTCTTTATTCGATTGATGTTCTCTCCATCGGAACTTGGCGGAGGCGTCCTACAATATGAGCATAAATCTTTCCCTTCACTCATTTTCATTGCATACATGCAACCATTACATATAACCTTTCCACAACATGACATGAATTTTGATTGGCTTGCCTGCAGAACGGGTTGGAAACAGATTGGACACTCCTCAAGCTCTACCTCCTTGAATATTTTCTCATCATACAATTCAGCGGCACGTTTTTTGCACTCCTTCTTGTGTTGTTTACGGTGAGCTGCTTGACATTCTCTACTACAATATTTAACCATGAAACATGCTGTACACGCCTTTAAACTATCTCCGCCTTCCTTGCCACATGCGGCACACGTATCAATATCAATAGTGGCAGATGACATATAGTGTAGTATAATATATTGTTATATGATGTGGAGTATATACAATGTGCGGCAGCCAATAATTCAATAATAAAACTACCACAGCAAATTGATAGAACGTGAATTACTGATATATATTTGGTAATATTATTGTATTGCAAATTGCAAATGATATGTAAAATTTTCTATTTTGCAATTGATATAAAATTTCTATTTTGCAATTGCAATTTTTGAAGAAGTATGATGACCGCCGCCGCCACAATACTCCTACACTACTACCACGGTAATTATTGGAGTTACTACACCACTGTAATAGGTAGTCCCATTCGCCGACCGCAAGTCTTTCTTCGGCCTTCTACTTCAAGACGTTCGATCGCCAATCGTCATTAATTCTATCGTGTGAGGGCCGGTTAATTCAGTGATTGAGGGTCAATAGCGGCGGCTTTATATCCTCTAAGACTACAGCATACAAGGAATAGTATATTACGGCGTATTGAAATAAGGGTGGTCAGTGGTTACTACATCGGCCAAGAGATTCACAACACACAATACTTTTCATTAGAAAAAAAAAGAGTGCACATCATATGTGCAAAACAAACATTTAAGCAATATGTCATCATCTAATGTTACTGATATCAATAGTATTAAAATATGTGCCGCATGCGATAAAGAAGGAGACGATCTAAAAGCATGTACAGCATGTCATATGGTTAAATATTGCAATAGAAATTGTCAGATAGCTCATCGTCCACAACATAAGAAGGCTTGCAAGAAGCAAGCCGCAGAGTTATATGATGAAAAGTTATTCGCAGAACCTCCACCCAATGAGGAGTGTCCAATCTGCTTCCTTCCCATGCCAGTGAATACAGATGATTCAGTATTTCATCCATGCTGTGGTAAGATTATATGCACAGGTTGCATTTATGCATTGTTTAGGAGTGAGGGAAAGAACATTTGTGCATTCTGTCGTACGCCACCAACTTGTTCTGCTGAGGAGGAGATTGAATTATTGAATAAGCTAATGGATAAAGGTGTTGGTGAGGCATTTTACCAGCTAGCTGGATTATATGCAATGGGGATGTATGGACTGCCACAAGATCATCAAAAGGCAAATGAATTATTTCAAAAGGCGGGAGAAACTGGGTGTGCTTTGGCATATTACAACTTGGGTAATTCATATTACAATGGAGATGGTGTGGAAGTGAATAGAAAGAAGGCGAAACATTATTGGGAGCTTGCAGCAATGGATGGGCATGTAATGGCAAGGCATGATCTTGGCTGTGTGGAAGGAAGATCTGACAATCATCATCGAGCACATAAACACTACATGATTGCAGCAAAAGCTGGGGATATAGACTCTTTGGATTATGTTAAGAAAGGATTTATGGCTGGTTTTGTGACAAAAGACGAATATACAAACACTCTTCGGGTGCATCAGCAGCGACTAGATGAAATGAAGAGTGACGAGAGGGACAAAGCAGCAGAGCGAAGAAATAGAAATGAGAATTAGAAGCAATTATATATACCACCATGATCCAAACAGTAGCCTAAGCACAAAGGATGAGATATAAGTGGAATGTAGAGTAGTGTACAAAGTTGAAGCTAAGCAAGATTGGAAAAGTTATGTAGCTACAAATACAAAGTATGTGGTACCAAACCTAAATCAAATCAGCATTATGACACAAGATGTGCTCAAAATTTTTCAACAGGTTCTCTCTAAAGAGCAAGAGTATACAGCTGACAGATAATGCACAACGTGCAGCACTGAGACGGGTGGCCGCTCTAAGTTGAGGCAGTTGAGGGCAGTGATAGAATGATACTGCCTATCTGAGGGCAGTTATTACTCGTGTCTCACTTTTTCTAAATGACTTTCATTCACTAAAAAATGCGAGCCCCCATCACACATAGCCAAGATAGAACGCCGCTCGTTAACCAACTTCCAATATCTAGTAGCCTCTACTAGCAATCTATAGGGTATGCAATCGTGCTAGAGGCAGCAGGCTATTCCTCATTCACTGTCTGGTCACTAATCTGATGTGGTTATTCTGACGATGCCATAATTTCAGTTCTCCAATATATCTTCTACTTCTATCCATCCAATCAACAATATAAAACTAGAAGATGAAAACTACCGCATCATACTCCGTTATCTCTGCCCTCATTGTCTCACTACTCTCCAGCGGTGGTGTATCCGCTCAGCCGCCATCTCATGCCAACATCCCCGAGACAGCTCGCGGTGTCTACAAAAAGTTCAACATCGATGACGATGGTAATGCCGACATTGAACTATATGACGGTGGTCCATCTATGAAATGTAAGATGAAGAATGTCCGTGGTAACGGCGGTGGTAAATACTGTACGAGCGACCTAACGTCTGTAACATTGACAGATGCTCCATGCTCCCCAGTAGACAACATCTTTGGTGGCAATAGCAATGGTGTTGGCAATGGTAACAATGGCTGCTTCGTTGCATCATATGTAGATGCCAATACAGGGATGATCTATCATATCGATAGTGATGGAACAGTTTCTGAAACCTCTGCCGCTGATTATCCCGATGAGGAAGACTCCGAAGATCTCGAAGAAGCAGATCAAGAAGGTGCCGGAGGTCGTTCATTACTCCGTGGTCCTACCAAGAACAGTTTGGGTATCAACTTGAATGCAGTTGATACTGATACTGATACTACTGAACGTAACCTCCAGAGTAACCCAGTGGAGATTGATGTGTTGGTGGTATACACTGACTTTGCAAAGAGACAAAACTGTGGAAGCTGTACCGATCCTGAACAGGCAATGATTAATCGAGTTAATCTTGCCTTTACCGAGACTAATCAGGCATATGCCGACTCTGGTATCAATGTTGTGATCAATCTTGTCAAGTTACACAAGGATACTTCTCTTTATAACATTGATGAGACTGATGCATCGTCCATGAGCCCATCCTTATCGGCTTTAAGGAGTACGAATGATGGTAACTTGGATTATGTACATCAAATGAGAATTGATGTTGGAGCCGACATGGTCGCATTGATCACTGGAGGCGCTGGATGTGGTATTGCCTACTTGAATTCGTCTCCATCTTATGGTTACATGTTCTCAGTTACAAAGTGGAGTTGTGCCACTGGATACTACTCGTTTGGACACGAGCTAGGTGAGTAGTTTCTCTTCTGTGTGGATTGTTCTTATCAATTGAGATACTTTGCTCATCATACCAATGTATCTCTATAACTATCAAACAGGACACAACATGGGTGCTCACCATGACAGGGGAACAACTGGATGTGGCAGCGGCTATAACTATGGCTTCAGAGGCGAGACAAGTGCATACCGCTCCATCCTCGCCTATAATTGTAGGAATACTCAATGTGATAACAATCCCTACACATCATGTACTCGACTCCCGTTCTTTAGCAATCCCAATCTGACATTCGATGGAAAGGACATGGGCAATACAAGCACTGATAACGCTAGAAAGATCAACGAGAATGCCCAGGGAATTGCTAATTTGTTGGCTACTGTTTCTTCTTTCCAGCCCACTGATGCCCCTACGACGCCAGCAGTAAGTCCCAATCGATGTAATTCTCTGGCTTTTTATCATGAATACTCACATCTTATGTTCATTTCTATCTTCCGCAGCCCACTGATGCTCCTACACCCGGACCGACAAGCTCTCCAGTACCACCCCCAACAGCAGCAGTAAGTTCTAATTGAAGCTGTATGAGATCGACTAAGTCTGGCTTTGTATATTATTGCTCATATCTTATGCTCATTTCTATCTTCCGCAGCCCACTGATGTGCCTACGACTCCAGGCCCGACGCCAGTTCCTACACCTGGGCCGACAAGTTCTCCAGTACCACCCCCAACAGCAGCAGTAAGTTAAAATCGAAGATGTGTGATATATCTGGCTTTGTATTATTGCTCACATCTTATGTTCATTTTCTCTTTACAGCCCACTGACGCCCCTACGACGCCAGCCCCGACTCCGGCACCTACACCCCAGCCTACAAGGTAGGTGTTTGTTTCTTTTCTCTTATTATACTCTTGTCATTATAGTCTATCATCACACCCACACTAAATTGTCCATATCTTATGTCATTTTTCTCTTTTCTCTCTCTTTCTTCAAAACAGCAACCCTACTGACTTCAGCTGTGGAGTCTACACAGGTGGAGGTGATTGTAAGAGAGACTCTCGATGCAGGTGGAACAAAGGCACATGTGTTGCTAAGTAGAAAGAAGCTTGGAATCTACGGCCGTATTGCAGTTAGAGAAGAAGCAACTCATTCTTGTACAGTTTAGGATACCTGGTAAGACTTAGTTCTTAAACAGAGACTAGCCCATATTTAGAGCTTAGTGGAGAGACTTACCCAGAGAGGCCCACACTCGATTAGTTTGTGTGTGTGTGTGTGTGGTGCCTATTAGTTGTAGAAAGAGTAATCAAATCATAATAGAAAATTTTGAGTTTTCTTCTTTGGTATCCTTTCTTTGCCTGGTAGTGTTATTGTTGTCGTATGTTGTAGTAGAATTGTATTGCTGCTCTGGCAACTGGAAGAACAATGGGCGTTGCAGTTAGAGACGTTCATAGTGTCGAGTCCGCATTAAATCAGGAAATGTACAGATTAGGACCTTACTTACTATGCAGTATTTGTTGATATAGAAGATGATAAAAGCGAAAAGCCCTTGTATTGCCAATTTGAGTATGTGCAGTCATCTTTCATCTTGGAATACACTTCGTTTTGGAAAGTTGCATACATCAACAAACCATCGTCTTGCAAATGTAATAACTAACACTGGTCGATGTCTTCCACAATTATTATCGCCGGCTATTCCTTCTCCTTCTGTTGCAGTGAACTCTTTAGCACCATTATTCTTATCATCCACAACATCATCACCAGTAGCTGATTCATGAGTAACAACATCACTCATATTTGCCCTACCCCGATGTAATATCCTATAATCAAATACTAATGCATCACCCATTTGCAACTCTGGCGTTACCGGTGATCGTAATGTCTTTCGTGCCTTGGCAAGTAACATCATTGATGTCAAGTTTCTTGTATGATAATGCGTACCCGGTCGTAATTCCGTTGGTCCCATGGATAGTGGTACATCTACTAATGGTATAAAGACATTGAAGACATGACATGGTTCATGTTTGGTTAGTGATGTGTGTCCTCCATCGGCATGCCATGATTGTGTTGGACATCCGGGTGTTGCCACGAGGAGCGATAGGTTGCATATGTAGTAGTCATCTTGATGTTGTGGTGTGTGGATATCATTCTGTCCATTGGTTGATGAAGAGATATCGTTGTCATTATCAGCCGAATCATTCGAGGCAGTTGACGTTGAGGAAGAAGAAGAAGGATAGATTGCACCAACCAACTTCGTAAAACGTGCCACATTTGCCTCATCTATTGTATATTGTTGTCCGTGCTGTTCTATACTACTGCTGCAGTCACTATCCTCTATATTGATACTACTCCTGCTACAAGAAGGGTGCTTTATCCACTCAAGCAGCTGCTTTAGGTAGCTCTTCTCCTCCTCATTCTCATCGCAGTATCTGCCATTACTTTTGTTTGAATCATCTCTATCGTTTGTTGATGTATCTATACACTGATCTGTTTTAACACTATCCAATAGCTTTTTATTCATTAGCCATTTCCCTTCATAATCAGCAGCAGCCTCATCTAATCTATCTGCTAATTCATCTTGCTCACATAATCTATTTTGATAATAGTGTTGTGGCAACTCATCAATAAGTAGCGCCATTTCATATCTACCGGGTGATCTCATTACCAATTCTTTATATCCATTCTTTAGTCCTACATCTAATGGATATTCATATGTTGATGGTGATATATCTTCTGTTGCTTGATATTGATCTATATTTGAAGTTGATGTTTGTTGTTGTTTTCGATAACTTGTGCTAAACTCAACATCGCCTTTAAGAAGTAACCATTCTAACACACCATTGAATATATCCATGCATTCATTATACAATCCAATTGTAAATTGTGGTGTTAGTAATGATGATAATGTTAGGAAACCGTCAGTATGAAAGTTATCTGCCAAGTCTGAGAGTTCTGCATATGATATGTCATTTTTTGATTGATCAAATGAGCGGCTCATTGAGTTGATTTTGTTACCAACACTAACTAAATCAGCGGTATCAGTAGGAGAAGATATATCTTCTAATGAATGTAATGTCCATCCGCTCCTATTGCAAATACTACCGACAGTCCAACGCCGTGTTGCCAGCCAGCGAGAGAGAGAGAGACAGAGAGAAGAAAAATAATACACGTGTAAGCATTTCCTTCATTCGTGACCGATTTGAGTCATGAATAGCCACTTTGCATGCATCGATTGTGCGCAGGGGGTGGTTGTAGAGGTGGTAGTATTGTGCGGCCATAAGATTATACAACTATAGCTGAGTAGTATTGCAATTAATATATAATTATTAATATTATATTACTCGATACGGCGTGAGATTAAAAAGTGAGCATATCATATGAGAAATAAAAAATGACAATTGAAAATAAAGACGGTGCACCTGATTCTAATAATGATATCAACAGCAGTAGTATCGATGCCGTAACAGAGAATTTGAATAATATGGCTGTATTAGATGATAATAACGATATTACGTTGTGTGCCAATTGTGGTAAGGGCGAAGAGGAGAGTAATAGTCTGAAGTTTTGCAGTGCATGTAAATTAGTGAAATATTGCAGTGCTGCATGTCAGAAAGCTCATCGGCCATTGCATAAGAGGCAATGTAAACAACGTGCTGCTGAGATATTTGATGAGAAGTTATTCAAAGATCATCCGCCCAATGAGGAGTGTCCAATCTGTATGATACCCATGCCAGAAGATGATATGCTCCCTCCAGTTTTCATACTTTGTTGTGGGAAAATGATATGTGCTGGTTGCCATTATGGAATGCGTAAATCAAATATGATATGTCCATTTTGTAGGATTCCGGTATGTCACACAAGTGAAGAGCGTGTTAAAAGATTAAAGGTACTAATGGATAGAGGCAATGCTCAGGCATTTCATCAGCTTGGAGGGTATTATGATCAAGGGCTACATGGTATGCCACAAAATCGGACAAAAGCTCGTGAGTTGTGGGTAAGATCTGGAGAGTTAGGATGTTCTCAGGCATATTACAATTTGGGTGTTCATTATCAGGCTGGAATGGGTGTGGAAAGAGATGATAAGAAAGCGAAACATTACTACGAGCTTGCAGCTATGAATGGGAGTACATATGGAAGGTATAATCTTGGGTGCTATGATAAGCAGTCTGGCAATTTTGACCGAGCATTTAAACACTTTTTAATTGCAGCAAAGGCTGGCTACAAGTGTTTGGAGGCGGTCAAGCTAGGATTTGAGGCAGGGATCGTGACAAAAGACGAGTATGCTAATACCCTTCGGGCATATCAAAAGTCAAGCAATGATATGAAGAGTGACACGAGGGAAGTTGCTAAAGCCTGTTATGAAGAGTGATACTACCAGGGACAAAGAATGAGTATGCAAGTACTTTACGGGAGACATAGCCGAAGCGTTGTACTGAACCTTAGATAGTGTGTTATATGTTACTAAGAAGGATTACCCAAAAATTTACTTCGATACCTCTAATACCCATCCCTTGGTCTTGACTGTGGCCGATTACCCTGCTGCCTATTACCCTTACTCCCACTAGTCCTTCGAACATCAGCTGTAACTCCCTGCTGCTGCCTTGCAACTGCTTGTCCCTAATGTCTCTGTTAGATCGCGTATATGCCTCTATTAAATAAACCCGATGCCGCGGCTTCCTCTCTTGCATCGCTTTTCATTTCATTTTGTCTCTCATGATAAGCTCGTAAAGTATCTGCATACTCGTCTTTTGTTACAAACCCGCACTTATACCCTGACTGAACATTATTCAAAGATTGCTTAAAACCTGCCCTTGCCGCATTTATGAAGTGTTTCTTTGCTCGTTGATGATTGCCAGCCTCCCCCTCCATCCAACCAAGATTATGCCTTGCTATTACATGTCCCATCATAGCTGCAAGCTCAAAGTAATGCTTTGCCTTCTTCATATCAACATCCACACCTTCTCCACAATAATATGACCTGCCCAAATCATAATATCCATTGGCACATCCAAGTTCTCCCGCCTTTAGATATAACTCCTTTGCCTTTTGATAATCTTGTGGCAAACCATATGATCCAGTAATATAATACTTGCGAATATATTCCAGCAAGGTAGTTAAATGCATCTCCATTTCCTTTGTCCATTAGCTTCGTTGTTCTTTCAAGTTCCTCATCAGGGGAAGCCGTTGGAGTTCTACAGAATGCACATAAATCTAATCCTCCTTCGCTCATTTTCATTGCGTAAATACAACCATGGCAAATCATCTTACCACAACATGATTTATATGATATTACACAAGTTTTATTCACTTTATATTGCAGCGGTAGCATGCAGATTGGACATTCCTCCGTAGGTGGATGTTCTTTGAATAGCTTCTCATCGTGTAACTCAGCAACTCGTCTCTCACATGCCTTCTTATGTTTTTTACGATGCTTCTTCTTACACGCCGCATTGCAATACTTCATCGATTCACATTTGTTACATGTGTTCATATCGTTACTATTACCCTCCTTACCACAACTAGCACATGCAAACATAACATTGACCAGTACTACACTGTTGATACCCTCGGTAATGTTATCCACATTATTTTGCTCACATGATGTGCACTCATTTGTATTCGATGCTTTCTCACAACGACCGCTATATTGCTGATCATCATTATCATCAGCTGCACTCATATTTTATATATACTTATCCCAATATCCATAAAATAACGTTACAATTACTGCCGCCTCAAATGTAGCAAGTACTCTAGTACTGTTAGTTGATAGTGCACAATTTTGAAACAAAAAATTGTCGAAGATATACTCTCCAGCCGACGGCGCCTACTAGTAGCAACCTCTAACAATAGTAACAATACCTTCCCCTCGATGTCGCAAAAATAGACAGGCGCAAGTATAAGATATTATATATTGTTAAAGCATCGCAGCACTGAAAGGCGAACACTGAACACATGTCATATTGTGGGAAATAGAACACGTGTAATCTTTCTTCATGGGACCGATTTAAGTCATGAATAGCCACTTTTCGCTAATACATGCAGCATAGATGGTTTAGATAGTAGTTGGCGCGGCAAGATGTATATCAAAGAGAGCTGAGTATTGCAATTAATATATGATTATTAGTATTACACACTTGATATACGGCGTGAGATATAAAAGTGAGCACATATCATATGAACATTAAAAAATGACACTTGAAAATAATAATGACGGTGCACCTAAACTTCATGCTAGTTCTAGTAGTAGTATCAATAATAGTAGTGGTATCGATGCCGTAACAGAGGATTTGAATAACATGGCCGTATTAGATGATAATGATGCTACGACTTTATCTGTATGTGCCAATTGTGGTAAGAAGGGAGACGAAGATAACAGTCTAAAGTTTTGCGGTGCATGCAAGTTGGTAAAATATTGCAGTGCTACATGTCAGAAAGCTCACCGTCCTATGCATAAGAAGGAATGTAAAAAACGTGCGGCCGAGTTACGTGATGAAAAGTTGTTTAAAGAAGTAGAGCCTGAAGAGTGTCCAATCTGCATGCTCACCATGCCACTAGAGGACAAAGCATCACTTTTTCATGCATGTTGTGGTAAGAGTATATGCAGTGGTTGTATTTATACAATGGCGATGAATGAAGACAAAGATATTTGTCCATTTTGTAGAATGCCAGAAGCAGCTTCTGATGAAGAAGCGATGCAACGAATGAAGAAACTAATGGATAAAGGAAATCCTGAGTCAATATTAGGTATTGGTGGATATTATGCCTTTGGATACAATGGTTTACAACAAAATTGGGCCAAGTCTAATGAGTTGATGCTGAAGGCAGGGGATCTTGGATGTTCTAAGGGATATTACAACTTGGCTATGTCCTATGAGCAAGGTGATGGTGTGGAAGTGGACATGAAGAAAGCTAAGGAATATTATGAACAGGCAGCTATGATGGGGAACGTAGAAGCGAAGTATGATCTTGGTTCATTAGAGGGAAAATCTGGTAATTATCGACGAAGTGTACAGTACTATATGGTGGCAGCAAAGGCAGGGAAAAAAGGGGCCTTGGACAAAGTGAAGATTGGTTTTAGGAATGGACTTGTGACAAAAGATGAATATGAAAGCACTCTCCGGGCACATCAACAGCGACTAGATGAAATGAAAAGTGATGCAAGGGATTCTGCTGCTGTTAGTTTAGCTAATATGACGATGAGCTGAGGTAAAGGGGAGCAGGGCTCTCAGCTGCTATTCGGGAGTAAGAAGGAGAGTAATATGATGAAATAAGTGCATCCATAAGATAACCACAAAGAGGATAAATAAAGGGATATGATACTTATCATTAGGTTCATTCTTAGCGTTAAGCTGCTTTATATCCCCTTATCCCAACATATTCTAAAATGTAGGTGCTTGCACACTTCTCAAATATTTCCCTACAAAACCAAATCAATATATACATTCCTCTAACCAACACTACCATCCACTATAACTAAACCAAAAGTAAAACTGTTCAGCCAACTTATATATAAAAACCTCATCTAAGGAACAATGATTGTAGCCTTCTTGGGACCGCCCAACATTTCAACAGTAGCCGCTGCACCAACTAAAAACTTGGGAACATCCAATCCAAACTTCCCAGCAACCCATCCATCAACAATGAAACGTTGATCATCTTCAATAGGTTCACATGTTTTATTCTCAACTAAATTAATTAATACTACCTTCTCGGTATGTTCACCATGATGCATTTCAATTATGCCGCCCGCTTGTTTGACAGCATTGGCACCTTGATCTGCATCATATTCAGGACGTGGATATCCCATACTATCAAATTCACCTGTTACCCATAAACGGAAGAAACCACATCCTAACATATCGGCCGAATCATCACCATGTACTGATGGGACATGTCCATTGTTGGCAACCTCTTTGGTAATGTTTGCTAATCCATCTAATGTAGTAACGCCACGATTATGTGCAATGGCATATACACCACCTGGAATTTTAGGACCACACATTGCAGTGTTATTGGATCCACGTCCATCGACACATTTTAATATACCAGTGGATTTGACAGGTATGAGATCTTCAACGTCGGATGCTTTTACTATAGATGTTTCCCATCCACGATCTTGTAATACGTTGACGATATCTTGTGGTGTTAGTGGAGGAGCTTCGTCCTTTTTACCAGTTAGTTTACTCCATAATGAAGGAAGATCAAGATGACCGCACATTGTTATTGTTATTGTAGTTGTATGTTGATATCTGTGGTAGAAGAGGAGTGAGATATGAGATTTGGAAATTATGCATAAGATGTGCACAAATTTGTTGCAACTATGAAGATGGTTGAACGTCCACAAACCACTCCTTCCTACTTTATATATCGATAGATTCATGGATATGACACATCTCCTCGTCATATATACCTACGCCCTACTACCCAATATGAATATGTAGCAATAGCGACATATATCGTTCAACAATTCAACCTATCTCGTCTCTTCTTCTTCTCAAGATAAATAAAACCCTTCCCAATTTGCACCCGGCTTGAACGAAAACACAATGAGCATAATTAATACAGTATATGCAACTTACCAGCTATAAATAATTGTGATACATAGGTTGGGGGATATGATGTTGTGTTGGTCACTACTTGGTCGAGCCGTCATTTTTATCTTTTTCTCCCGAAAGAAGAGGGGAGGATACCAAAACTTCAAGAGGATACCTTCATTTGGGAGTAAGGGGAGGCATGGGAATTAGACATGGGAATTAGACTTGGTCTTCATAGGCTAGGGGTTCCTCTACAATGCTTACATTATCTCTCTTAAGTGTGGTAGTGGAGTATACTATTTAAACAAAGAGATATGAATATATCTTCTTCTTCACCTATGCTTAAGTCACTTTTCTCCTATCCACTCTCCCCACCCCATCTCTTTCGCTTTGTCCCTCTCGTCACTCTTCATTTCATCTTGACTCTTTTGATAGGCACGCAGAGTGATTGTATACTCGTCCTTTGTGACGTGTCCATCCATGAACCCTCTCTTGACATAGTCTAAAGACCTCTTCTGTCCAGCCCTGGCTGCAATCATGTAGTGTTTGTATGCTCGTTCAAAATTACCAGCCCGTCCCTCCACAACTCCTATATTATGTCTCGCTGATATATCCCCACCCATAGCTGCAAGTTCCCAATAGTGTTTGGCCTTTTTTCTGTCTACTTCCACGCCCCTTCCTTCGTCATAGTTAACGCCCAAGTTATAATAATAATATGCCCAAGCACACCCAAGCTCCCCTGCCTTTAGGAATAACTCATGTGCCTTTTGACAATCTTGTGGTAATCCCCTCATTCCCTGATCATAATACCCTGCAAGCTGATTGAATGCACCAGCATTGCCAGACTCCATTAACTTCTTAGTTCTTTCAATTTCCTCTTCGTTTGAAGATGGCGGTGGGGTCCTACAGAATGCACATAAATCCTTCCCTTCACTCATTTTCATTGCAACAATACAACCATTACAGATAAGTTTTGCACAGCATGACTTGAAAGTTTCTGTGTAATTTCCCTTTTCCAACGGTAATAGACAAATTGGACACTCCTCTTGCTCTATCTCTTTGAATAACTTTTCATCATATAATTCAGCGGCACGTTTTTTACATTCCTTCTTGTGCTGCTTACGATGAGATATCTGACATTCTCGATTGCAATACTTGACCATCTTACATGCCGTACATGCCTTTAAACTATCCCCTTCCTTACCGCATGCGGCGCATATATCAGAAGCAGTATCGGCAGATGATGACATAATAATTTATTTGTGTTGTTTTTGTGTTTTGTGCAAAGATGTGTCCAAAATGTTGTGTATCGTATAAGGTAATACCAACAATACACCACCCAGTAATTTAAACTGTTCAATAGTTATTATATCAATTCATACAGATAGATGCGCTAACCATCAATGTATATAATAGTATTGTTGCAATTATATTCGAGTTGAGGGCTGGGAATTTTAGAAACTTTTGATATCAAGTTGGTACGAAGATTTATTAGATTTGTGGTGGTTAATATACTCAATAATACATACCGAACATATGTATATAACCCCAAGCAGATGTAACACTCCTCCTCTTGGGCGGATATCAGCTCAAAAGCGGCGTGGCTAAATTTCATCAGATAGATGATGCTTAGTGATTAGTGAGAAGGATACCGTTTGCTCGCCACTTTTGTAGGTGAGGAGATAGATCTAATAGTGGTAATAAAATACAATATGAAGCCGCCGACTCATAGATGGGGTACTAAAGGATTAACTTTAACGTCATCTTTGTTCGAGGCCACATTTGTGTTATTGGCCATTCATTTTATCTTACTGCTCGAAGAAAAGATACCTCCGAGGATATCTCGATATTAAACAACAATCATCTGCTCAATTAATGGGGAGTTTTACTTAATCTTCTTTATTATCTATGGTCATCATACCATGGGCAATAGCCCACCCCTTACTTCGTCCCTCACTCGAGCTTTATTCCTCGCATCACTCTTCATTTCATCTTGTATCTTTTGATAGGCACGTAGAGCATTTGCAAATTCATCTTTTGAAAATGCACCATATGTGAACATCATCTTAACATTGTCCAAAGCTGTCTTATCTCCTGCTTTTGCTGCAAGTATAAGGTGTTTGAATGCTCGATGATGATTGCCAGATCTTCCGTCTAATACACCAAGATTTGTCCTTGCCTTTACATGTCCATTCATAGCTGCCAGCGAATAGTAATACTTAGCTTTTTCCATATCAACTTCGACACCCTTTCCACGGTGATATGAAATACCCAAATTGTAATATCCATCAGCACATCCAAGCTCTCCTGCCTTTAGAAATAACTCATTAGCCTTTTGATAATCCTGTGTTAATCCTTGTGGCATACCCGATTGTCCCGCTGCATAATACAAGATACTACAGTCCCCTGATTCGTATGCTAATCCTAGCGTATTGAATGCTTCGCTATTCCCTTTATCCATCTGTTTCTTTAATCTTTTGATACTCTCTTCAGCAGATCTTGGCGGAGGAGTCCTGCAAAATGCACATAAATCTTTTCCTTCGCTCATCGCCATTGCATAAATACAACCATGACAAATGCTCTTTCCACAGCATGCTTGGAATTGAGCTGCGAAACTTTCACCATCTAGTGGCAGAGGCAACATACAGATAGGGCACTCTTCTGGCTCTACCTCTTTGAACAGCGCCTCTTCAATTAACTCTGCCACTCTTCTCTCGCACGCTTTCTTATGCTTCTTTCGGTGCTTCTTTTTACATGCGGCGTTGCAATACTTGACTGATTTACATTTATTACATGTGTTCATATTATCACTATTACCCTCCTTGCCACAATTGGCACACTTATCAGTAGTTGTATCAGTTGACATATTATATTTGGTAGTGATGGTATATCTGCTGTTTTATTTTGTTTGAGCATATATTATGATATGTCCAAAATGTTGAGTATCTTATATAAGTAATGTCAACTTCACCGATCAGTACCGCCCAGTAATTTAATCTGTTCAAAAGTCATTATATGAATACATACTAATAGATGAGCTATGTGATGGTGTATGGATATAATAATATATTGTTGCAATTATCTATTTCGAGTTGAGTGGTTGGAGAATTTTCGAAACTTTTTTATATCAAGTGCTATGATAGATTGGATTTGTGGGTTTCAATATACTCAATAATACAGACAACCCCAAGCAGACGTAGCACTCTCCACTTGAGCAGATATCAGCTCTGCGGCGCGCTACTATGTAGGTAATGATGCTGCGCTAGGCTGCGCTCGCTGTTGCTAGATACCGTTTGCTCGCCATATTGTATTTTCCTCTTCTAGCCCCCCCCCCCCCCCCCTATCATGAAGGATGTTGTAAGGTGCTAATAATATCAGTATGAAGCAGCCGACTCATAGATGGGGTACCAATGGATTAGCCATAACGTCGTCGAAGTTGTCATCGAATTCAGTCTCATTTCGAGGTGGTGGCGGAGAGGATACTCCGTTGCAATTATTAGTCGATGAAAATGAAGAATATGAGTATGTCGACTATGACGATGATGAGGAGGACGGGTGGTACTACTATATTGATGAAGAGGATGAAAATGATATGGGTGAATACGAAGAATATGAATACTACGAAGAAGATGATTATACTGATTATTCACAAATACTCTCTCGACATCGTCGTATCCTACCCTCAATACGACATTCAATACTTCATCCAATCTCTTCAAAGGCCACTCTGATATCATACAATTTGAATACATTACCATCATTACTATCTACAAATGTGAGTAGATTATCAAGTAGAATATCAACAATACCAATACCAAAACTCAGTATACCAGATGGGAGTTTAGTTATACTTTCAATTGTTACATTGGCAATACTTTCAGTTCGCGGTATAATCTTATTCAGTAAAAGTTATAGACGAGATGATAATGGTATTGTTACTAAGAGCAAGTCAAGAAGACTATTTAGAAGAAATAACAACGGTAGTGATAAGACTAGCAAAAGGGGAAAGATAAGAAGACTGTTTAGAAGAAAGAGACCAGATAAAGCTGATAAAGACGATGACAAGAAGTCATACTCCTTTGGTGATTATTCAAAAGGATATCCAGGAGAAGAAGCTTTATCCAAATCATCAATAATAGACGACAATCAAAACAGAGATGATAAGATGATGCATACTTTGAATCAACTACTCAAACATAGTCAATCACAAAAAACTACATTGTTAAATATACAAGATGAATTAGGGTTAGGATTGGAACTAGGGTCCATGAAGGGAGAACTAGTGACATTGAGAGATAGATGTGCAGGTATGGAACAATCATTACAAACAATGTTGGGTGTAGGATTTGGTGCATTCTATACCAACTCGAATACTATCATGGAACGGTTTGATATTTTGGAGGATAGGTTTATAGATACGGAAAACAAGCTTCGGTATCAGCAGGAGTTGTTGTTGGAGTTAAAGAACCAGAAGCTGAAAGAAGAGGAGGAAGAAGAAGTAAATGTATATGAGGAAGAAGATACCAACAATAATGAGAGCGATTCTATAGATTTAGACCAAGATAGTACTAGTTTGAAAAAATGATCGGATGCCATAAATTCATAGAGTTACAAGAAAGAAGATATACCAACAGAGGAAAGCTAATGATCAAATGGTAATCTAACTTTTACCTAAATATACCCAATGCCTCAGCTCTGACCCTCTCGTCACTACTCATCTCTTTTTTTCTCTCATGATAGACACTCTCAGCTTCCTCGTACACATCGTTTGTAAAATCTCCTTCCTCAAACCCTTGCTTAATGACTTCCAAAGATCTCTTATGCCCAGCCCCTGCTGCCAGTATAAAATGCTTCATTGCCCGGTCAAAGTTGCCAGCCTGATACTCATTACAGCCAAGATTATTTCTTGCTGATACACACCCCATCATAGCTGCAAGTTCATAGTAATGTTTAGCTTTCTTCTCATCTATTTCTACACCTCTTCCATTGTCATATGAGTTTCCCAAATTATAATATCCTTCAGCACATCCAAGTTCTCCTGCCTTAAGCAACAACTCGTTAGCCTTTTGATAATCTTGTGGCATACCATTGATTCCCCGGGAATAATACCCAGCAAGGTGGTTGAATGCATTGCCATTACCACAATCCAATAGTTTGTTTAATCGTTTCATTTTCTCTTCACCACCACTTGGTGGCGGCGTTCTACATAATGGACAAAGGTGTGCTCCTTTTCTTCCTTCACTTATCATCATTGCATAAATACAACCATTACATATCTTTTTTCCACAACAAGTTTTGAAAGTAACTGTGTTGCCCTCATGTGGTAGAGGTAACATACAGATTGGACAATCCTCTGGCTCAACCTCTTTAAACAAGTGTTCTTCATGCAACTCAGCCATACGTTTTTCACATGCCTTTTTGTGTTTTGATCGGTGTTTCTTTTTACATGCTGCATTGCAATATTTCACCGATTTGCATTTGTTGCATGTGTTCATATTATCACTATTACCCTCCTTGCCACAATTAGCACATATACACTTATCATCCAGTATAGCTACACCGTCGAAACCCTCAGTAAGGTTATCGATATTATTTTGCTCACATGTGCACACTTCTTTGTTCGATGTTATCTCCTCACTGCCGCCAGCAGTATTGTCATCGGCGGTACTCATATTACTTATATTTTACTCCTAATATACCGCACAGTAACTTAACACCGATTCTGTTGCCTTATACCAATTAACAACCAAGTACTGCAAAACTTGAATACAATTATCGAAATCAAAAATTGCGATGAGATTCAGATTGGTACGATATCTATTTAAATCTCAGGTCGCCGCCGTATACACTATAGCTCCTAACAACACTAACAAACCTTCCTCTTCGGCGTATTAAACAACAGGATAGCGCAAGTAGTGGCGTCGTATCACAACAACTAGCCTCCTCAATCACCGCACCACAAGAAACGATCGAGGCAATGGCATGGCAATAGGAAAGGATATATTCCACATGTAAGCATTTCGAAAATCAAACTCTCATAAAAAAAAATCAGTCCGATGGAGTATCGTAGACCCTTATTGACGTGTTAGATTACTACATACATATTATTGTAAGTAGGATATCTACAGTTCTATAATTTAAAATGAAAATATCCTGCGTCCTACATTTCACTGGCTGCTTTGTACTTGTCCCTTTCGACACTTTTCATCTCATCTTGTCGCGTTTGGTAGGCACGTAATGTGTTTGCATACTCATCTTTCGTTACTACAACTCCTTTCTTATAATAAAGTGCAACAGCATTAAGAGAACACTTTTCTCCAGATCTTGCTCCGAGTAAGAAGTGCTTTATTGCACGACGGTGATTGCGAGCCACCATCGCCATGTGACCAACATTGTACCTTGCTGGAATGGGCAGCAAGCTCCCAGTAGTAATTAGCCTTCTTCTTGTCTACTTCCACGCCCCTCCCATTGTCAAATGCAGTGCCCAAATTGTAATATGCAGAGGCACAGCCAAGCTCTCCTGCTTTTAGATATAATTCATTAGCCTTTTGATAATCTTGTGGTAGGGATTCTCCTCTTAAGTAATACCCACCAAGATGATTAAATGCATCTCCATTTCCATTGTCCATTAGTTTCTTTACCCTTTTGAAGCGCTCCTCAACTGAGCTTGCTGGCGGCATTCGACAATATGGGCATATATGTGCCTTTCGCCCTTCTGTCATTGTATAATCACAACCACAGCAGATACTCTTCCCACAACATGACATGAAAACTGATGTGTTGGTCTCGTGTGGGAGGGCTAACATGCATATTGGACACTCTTCACCAGGCGGTGGTTCTCTAAATAATGCCTCTTCGTGCAACTCAGCCACTCGTTTCTCACATGCCTTTTTATGCTTCTTACGATGCTTTTTTTTACACGCCGCGTTGCAATACTTTACTGACTTACATTTGTTGCATGTATTCATATTATCACTATTGCCCTCTTTGCCACAATTAGCACATTTAGACTTGTCGTCCTCTAAAGCCACACTATCGATACCCTCAGTGATTGCGTCAGTATTACTTTGTTCACATGATGTGAACTCTTCTTTGCTTGATGATATCTCCTCACTACCGCCAGCAGTATCATCACCGGCGGTACTCATATTTATATTATTTAATCCCAATATAACGTACAATAACGTAATATATATAAGTCTGTCGTTTATTTAAATACAGCAAGTAACTATAATGCTACAATGTATGTGGTGGAGGATATGGTGGAATAAGATATTGGTATCTTAAATCTCCAGACCACCCGGTGTATACTATAGCCCCGAACAATAGTAATAACAATAATACCTTCCTTCAGTGTAATCAGCAATAGGATAGCGCGAGTCGTCGTATCAGAACAATAGCCTCCATTATCAAGCACCATAAAATAATATATTCCTTGAAAATTACACTCTCAACTCTCATAAAAAAAAATCACCACTCTCATAAAAACTTATCACTTGTGCGACCGTCGACATAAATGGACCGAGGAACTTTTGAATTTTTGGCGGCGCACCTCTGGTATCCTAAAAAATCACATCACATCATCTCTACTCGTCTACTCTACTAGCGGCGGAGGCAATAGCTCCACTAATAATGACGATAATAGCCCCCCACCACTATACCTGACCTACCTACTCATGGATTATCACTTTCTATACTCGCCGCTACTTGATATGTTCTAATTATTATCTTATTAAGATGCAAAGTCCGATGTCGATTTTGTGTTACTTTGCTATTGATGTTGCAATATCCTCTATAATTGGTATGTTCATGGCGTAGAAGATATCCCAACCGAGTTACTATTACCATACTATATATGACAATCGATTGTGCCGTCCCTGGGGGGTTGTGTAGGACATAACTATGTCACAAACTTGTGGTAAATGAGAGGAATATATGTCAAATTGAACGCCACGATGTTTACAACTCATCAGAGAGGATGTTAGATTGGATGTTGTTTAGCCATGGCCCTACCAACACAAGTGCACAATCCTACGAAGAAAAGAACACACGCTTTCATCGTACTATAATGGTGACTATAACTTCGTGAACATATGTAGTAGGATAACACAACATATTCTCAATATAAAGTGCATATTTACTTATAATGTTCTTATCATACTAATACAAAGTAAATATAATACAAAGTAATTGATTAATTAAAAGTATGTATTGTTCGGTATTGTTCTATCTTTATCCGCTTTTTGTTTGAGTTGCAAAATTGTTCTTGTTGTAGTAGACTTGGCACCATTATCACTATCAGCCGGTCACCGCAAAGGTATGATATGATTATATATTGCACTGCCTTCACAAATCATACATCATTCAACACCCAATGCCAAAACAGGGATACAAATTATTTCTTCTTTGTTCATAGACACTTACAGCTGATTGTTGTATTCTTCGAATCATAATCCCAGCTTCCACATATCTAACATAAATGATGCCACTCCTCCTCTCTATCACATTGTTGTGAGATATCCCGTCATTGAACAATGGTAACAGTCTAAAACCCCACAAATTATAATCAACTCTTCACTAACTCCGTGGTTTGAAACAATATAGATAGCGATTATTGTTGAATCATTCCCAATCCATCCCCAAATCTCGCATTTCACCTCACATATATACCCACAGAGCTCAACCCAAACAACTTAACAATACCCCTATACTCTCTGCTGATGATATATATTATTAATAATCATAATTGAACATACTTTGTTATTGTCATCTTGTAATCTAAGTCTCTAATATCTCTCACATCATAACTCCTAACATATGCACCTTAATTAATAACATATATAATTGTTTATGAGATACGGCCAGCCAAACCCCCAACAACAATATCACTAACAGCTACCTACTACCACTTCCCACACATTAATAATATATTCCTGACGATCAGCGGTCATTGTGTTGTATGTATTGCGGTTTAAATTGGCCTTTAATACATTGGCACTATGTCGTTAAATTCCGTTATTTTGTAGTGGTACCCATACAACTGATTGCAACACATTTAGTCCTTAACATTAAAAGTACTGCTTGGCACAACTTTATATGGGCCTAAGTTGATGATTAATGGTGGTATTCCGTGTGTATTAATGCGTTGGCTGGTGGTAGTAGACCATATTATACTTCGCCAGAAGTAGGGAGGGTGCACTATCAACTGTTTGTCTAATTGCAATAGATCTAATCATTTCTACTAAAAATCTTGGCTAGCATTAATTTATATAGATCCACTGAGATGATTGATATCAAATTGTCGGGGTGAAACAGCGTTGTCTATCGGCGGCGGCCGAGGTATTGTACCATACTCCTACTGTCATGGCTGATTTATTTATTTGTGTGTAAGTTATCGTGTAAAAGGAGCTAGGATTAGGTTTAGGTTTACCCTACTTTGGCAGTGCGCCGCCAAGAATTCGAAAAGTTCCTCGGTCCATTAGCGCGGCTATTCAAATTGCAACGGTATCAGTAGATAGAGCATAGGAGCATCATACTTTCTGTATTAATATGAAGCCATTCCACAGGTCTACGGCGTTGGCGTCCTCAATCATCCGCGACAAATCTTCAAATTCTAAATCTCAAAATATTTTATCAGATGGTAGAGTACACCACAAAACATTATGTCATCTCCTTCACTCACTGATACACTATTATCACAAGGTGGCTCTACCATGCTAGAGGAAGAAGAGTATGAATACATCGACGAAGATGAGGGATATTACTACGCAGATCAAGACTACGCTGAAGATGGAGAGGATATAAATGAATATGAATACTATGATATTCATCTTTTGTAACATCTTCTTTCAGAAATCCTTTCTTCATATCTCTTAATCATATCCAAAGAATCCTTACACCAGCAAGCCCACATAGATCAATCCAGCATCTCACTAGCTGCTTTATCTCTCTCGCCACTCTTCATTTCATCTTGAATCACTTGATAAGCACGGAGAGTACTTGCATATTCATCCTTTGTATTTGTAACTAATCCATCCATAAATCCATGCTTGATGGCCTCTAAAGAATCTTCATGACCAGCCCTTGCTGCAAACTTCCAGTGCTTCAATGCCCGATGATGATTGCCTGCCCTCTCCTCTAATAAACCAAGATTGTATCTTGCTGGTATATTCCCACCCATAGCTGCAAGTTCATAGAAATATTTACCTTTCTTCTTATCCCTTTCTACTTCTACACCCCATCCATTGTAATATGACACTCCCAAGTTGTAGTACGCCCTAGCACATCCAAGCTCCCCTGCCTTAAGCAATAACTCATTAGCCTTTGCTCTATTTCGTGGTATACCGTATAGCCCTTGAGCATAAGTCCCAACAAGATGATGAAATGACCCACCATTACCTTTCTCCGTTAGCTTCTTTATTCTTTCTATTTCCTCTTTGTCTGAACTTGCTGGTGGTTCCCTGCAAAACGCACATAAATCTTTTCCTCCTTTGCTCATCTTCATTGCATAGATACAGCCGAGACAGATTCGCTTTCCACAACATGATTTGAATACTGATGTATTGGACTCAAAAGGCATAGATAACATACAGATTGGGCACTCTTCACGCTCGATCTCTTTGAACAACTTCTCATCATACAACTCCGCTGCTCTCGTTTTGTTTTCTTCATGTAGTTCAGCCACTCGTCTCTCACAAGCCTTCTTGTGTTTCGTTCTGTGTTTCTTTTTGCACGCTGCATTGCAATACTTCACCGATTTACACTTGTTGCATATGTTCATTTGATTACTATTACCCTCCTTACCGCAACAAGCGCATGTAGACATATTGTCCAGCACAACACTTTCAATACCCTCGGTAATATTATCAACATTATTTTGCTCACATGATGTGCACTCTTTTTTGTTCGATGTTATCTCTTCACTACCACCACCAGTATCATCACCGGCGGTACTCATATTACTTATATTTTACTCCTAATATAACGCACAGTAACTTAACACCGATTCTGTTGCCTAATACCAATTAACAACCTAAGCAAAACTTGAGATCAATTATCAATTATCGAAATCTCAGTAAAATTGCAATGAGATATTGGATCTTTTAACTCAGACCGCCGCCGTATATAGCTCCTAACAACACTAACAATACCTTCCTCTTCGGCGTATTAAACAATAGGATAGCGCAAGTAGTGGCGTCGTATCACAACTCCTCAATCACCTCAATTCATATCCCCGCAGCCCGCAATGTAAGTTTTCCTTGAATTTACACTCTCATAAAATACACACTCTCATACGTACACACTCTCATAAAATCCTCTCAAAACTCGCGCGGCACCTTTACATATAAATAGCGCGGCATATTGCAAATTGCAACGGTATCAAAGACCTATCAAGGAGCATACTAATTGCAATATAAACATGAAACCATTCCATAGACCCACGGCGTCGGCGGCCTCAATTATCCGCGACAAATCGTCAAAGTCTACATCTCAAAAATTTTTATCAGATGGTACACCTAACATAATGTCATTATCACCTACCAATATATTACGAGGCGGCTCTACAATGCTAGAAGAAGAAGAGTATGAATACATTGACGATAATGGTGAGGGATACTACTACGCAGACGAAGACGATTACGAAGAGGATACCGGGTATGAATATTACGAAGATGACGATACACACTATGTTGATAGTGAGGAAGAAGATGGGTATTATTATACTAACGAGTATGATGAGGAATATATTGATCTACCAAATGATGAGTCACAAACATATGAATATCCTACTGGTGTATCATCCAAAAAGAAGAGGGGTGGTAAATTATTACCGTCAATACGTAAATCTCTCCTCTCAAATCCAATCTCCAACAAGGCGGCCTTGTCAATATCCCTGCCATCCACATTGCCCCCACTGCCCTCATTACCAATGGCAATTACAAACAATCTAAACAATCTATCATCCAATATCTCAAATATATCAAATAACATGTCAAATATCTTACCTGCAAACTTGTCAAATGTGAATGGTTCCGGTAGTGTACTGTTAATTTCGGTAGTTGGTTTAGCGTTACTTTCAGTTCGTGGTGTTGTTATTCTATTTAGTGGATCTAACATTGGCAGTGTTAAAAATGGGAAGAAGAGAAAGAAAAAGAAGAATGGCAAGAGGAGTAGTTTACTAAGTCGATTTGTGTTAAATAAGGGTAATAAGAAGGAGGGAAGTAATGAAGAGAAGAAGGAAAGCTACGGTGATTATTCAAAGGGTTATCCAGGTGACGATGATGAGGATATGATGGATTTAGACCTTGATGATCCTACCACCAACCGTAGTAGTGTTATGGGTAGCAGTGGTGACAATGGCGGGGTTAAGAAGCAGGGTAAACGACAGACATTCATATCTACAATGAAAGTTGTACCACGTATGGTTAATGATGTATGGATTGGTATTTGTGCTGTTAGTGGGCGGTATGTCCCCGCTTTGCCTTTGGGAGCTGTTGGTAGGATTGTTAATAGGGGAAGTAAGAATACCATTGATGAGAGTTTGGCAGCAGCAGAAAGTGATACCGAGGAGATTGTGATTGAGGCCAATGCCCAGGTTGAGATTGAGGCCAATGCATTAGAAGAAGCAGAAGAAAAGGCAAGTAAATTACAACAACAATTGGATACATTAACATCATCAAATACATCACTTGAACAAGAATATGAGGCTTCATTACGTATGTTACATGAGGCACGTTTGGAACTACGTCAATTACAGTCTAATCAACAACAGAATGATGTTGATAGTACCGGAGTATCACAAAAGGAACAATTGGAACAAATGGCTAAAAAGTTAAAAGCAAAGTATGAAGCACAAATGAAGGATAGTATTGAACGTATTAAATCACAATTGGAAGCTAAGTTACGTACCGAGGCTGAAGCCAACTTGGCAACTAAATTACGTACCGAAATTACTACCGAATTAAAAGAAGAACAAGTGAAACTCGAGGAACAATTAAAACTTGAAATGGAAGAACGATTAGCAGATGTTAAACGTATAACTAAAGAAGAATTAACATCCAACTTCCAACGATCAGTAGATGAGGCTGCCGCTACTGAAATTGAGAAAACACTCGATACAGCTGTTCAAAATGCAATTAATATTGAACAACAGAAATCACGTGAGGAAATGTTAAAAGTACGACAGGGGATACAAAAGGTATTAGAACGTGAAAGACGATTAATGCGTGAACAGGTCCGTGAAACGACTAGTCGGGTGAGGGAATGGGTAGTGAAACAACAGCAGGAACAGTTGTTACAACAGGCTGCTCAATTACAGGAGGAGGCGGCATCGTTTGGTAGTCGGGGAGGAGGTAGTAGTGGTAGTGGTCAACAGCAGCAACAGCAGAGGACTAGGGGACAAGCGGTGGCAAGGCAGCAGCAGGGAGGAATTGCCGCTGCACGAAGAACTAGTGGCGGTGGGGGCAATAGGCAGCAGGGTGCTCGGCCACAGTCAAGATCTATTTCAAGAGTCAATGGAGATGGATACTAAGTAATTAACAATTGGGGGTACTTGATATGTTGCCATGTGTGTGAAGCTAAATGGGAATTCGTTTTTAGGGAGATAATATATGTAACACACTACCTAATGTCCGTACTGGTTCTCATTATTTCAGTTTGTTTTGGTAGCTTGATCCCTCGCATCACTCTTCATTTCACTAGCTGCTTTGTCCCTCTCGTCACTCTTCATTTCATCTTGAATCTTTTGATAGGAACGCAGAGTATTTGCATATTCATCCTTTGTAACCATGCCCACCATAAAACCTTTCTTAACCATATCCAAAGATCCCTCGTGCCCAGCCCTTGCTGCAAGTATCAAGTGACTCATCGCACGATGATAATCACCAACACATTCCTCTAAATAACCAAGGTTATATCTTGCTTGTGGACTTCCACCCATAGCAGCAAGCTCATAATAATGTTTAGCTTTCTTTTTGTCAACTTCTGCACCCCTTCCTTCTTCATAGGATAGACCCAAGTTGTAATATGCCGAACCACACCCAAGCTCTCCTGCTTTTAGCCATAGCTCATTTGCCTTTCGATAATCTTGTGGCATTCCATATCTTCCTTCTGCATGATACCCTGCAAGCACAACAAATGCCTCAGCAATGCCTTTTCCCATTAGTTTTCTAATGCTTTTGATGCTCTCTTCTTTTGAATTTGGTGGCGGACATCTACAAAATGCACATAAATCTTTTCCCTCAATCATCTGCATCGCATAGATACAGCCATGACAAATAATCTTCCCGCAACATATTTTAAAAATTGAATCTCTTGTATCTAGCGGCAAAGGAACCATACAGAGAGGACACTCCTCTGGTGGCGGAGGCTCCTTGAATAACTTCTTGTCGTATAATTCAGCAGTACGTCTTTTACATTCCCTCTTATGCATAGGACGGTGAGCTTTCTGGCATTCAGCACTGCAATATTTCACCAACTTACATGCACCGCAAAATTTTAGACTATTATCTTCATCTTCCTCCTTGCCACAATTGGCACATATCGTGATGACGGTATCATTATTATCATCTAATACGGCCATATTAGTAAAATCATCTGTTACGGTATCAATACTACTACTATTGTTCATATCATTGCTAGAAGCATGAAGTTCAGGTGCACCGTCTTTACTTTCAATTGTCATTTTTTAAAGTTCATATGATATACTCACTTTATAATCTCACGCCGTACGAGACTATGTATAAATATTAATTAATATATTAATTGCAATACTCGGGTCTCTTGGATATATCTTCAGCCGCAGAACACACTATCTAATCTGCTATCTTCTGCTACTAAATAATTGCTATGTACAGTACGTTTGAGTCGAACTGGTAACTTGTATTTTGGGGAGCTTATTTCTCGGCCGTTTTTAGAGTTACGGCTTCAAAGCTAGTTACTTCCTATAGCCCAGGTTGCGTAGAATAGGATATAACTTTCAAATATGGTGATTAGTAGGGTAGATGCCGATATATAAGCTCCCCAATTAAGGGGTATCGATTTTTCTTGGACTCAAAAGTTCATTTTTACGTAGAAACACTAAGGTAAGCAGCGATCTTCTAACGTCCATAACTCCACCAATAACCAATATTTTCTAACGCTTCAATGTGCACAATGCATCTATACAACGCATACAACATGTTTGGGCACTATTTTCATCGAAATTAGTATTTTTCTAGATTAGGTTACCAGTTCAAGTCAAACGTACTGTAGTAGCCATGACTCGATCGGTCCCATAAGGAAATGATTACACGTGGGATTTTTTCTTTTCTCTCCTAACACTATCGTATTGCCGACGCTACTTAGTATATGCATTGCAATAGGAGTGGATGGACATTCCATTCATTAGATGATATCTTCTACTGATATCGCTGATTCATCCAGCAGTGCTGCTAACGAAATGAACTCAATGAGCCACTCATTCCATCAATCAACAAATGACAAATCAATATCACAACTTTCAGACTTGGTTGATAACTTTCATACCGATGGTTTCCTAACATTATCATCATTACTAACAACACAATTCACATCTGGATTGCATAATGAATGTATGGATATATTCAACGGTGTGTTAGAATGGCTACTTTTGAGAGGTGATGTTGAGTTTAGTACAAGTTTTAGAAAACAACAAACATCAACTTCTATAGATCATCAACAACAAACATTAACAGGAGATACATCAACAACAGCAGTATATGAATATCCATTAGGTTTAGGACTAAAGAATGGATATAAAGAATTGGTAATGCGATCACCCGGTAGATATGAAATGGCATTGTTAATTGATGAGTTGCCACAGCATTATCAAAATAGATGTGAACAAAAGGATGAACTAGCAGATAGATTGGATGAGACTGCAGCTGATTATAAAGGGAAATGGTTAATGAATACCAAGCTACTGGATAGTGTTAAGGCAGATCAGTGTATAGATACATCAACGAATGATATAGATGATTCAAACAAAAGCAATGGTAGTTACTGCAATGAGAAGAAGGAGAAGAAGAGCTACCTAAAGCAGTTGCTTGAGTGGATAAAGCACCCTTCATGCAGCAGTAGTATGAGTAGCAACGATAGGAGTAGAAATAGTATAGAACAGAACAAACAACAATATCCAATGGATGAGGCAAGTGTGGCACGGTTCATGAAGTTGGTTGGTGCAATCTATCCTCGTCCTTCCTCATCATCAAAAACTACCTCGAATAGTATGGCTGATAATTACGAAGACAAGACACAGCCAACTCCGTCTAGTGATCAAAACACACATCAACAACATCAAGATGACTATCATATATGCAACCTATCGCTCCTCGTGGCAACACCAGGCTGTCCAACACAATCATGGCATGCCGACGGAGGACACACATCGCTTACCAAACATGAACCATGTCATGTCTTCAATGTCTTTATACCATTAGTAGATGTACCACTATCAATGGGACCAACGGAACTACGACCAGGTACACATTATCATACAAGAAACTTGACATCAATGATGTTACTTGCCAAGGCACGAAAGACATTACAATCACCGGTAACGCCGGAGTTGCAAATGGGTGACGCGTTATTATTTGATTATAGGATATTACATCGGGGTAGAGCAAATATGAGTGATGATGTTACTCAAGATTCAGCTACGGATGTGGATTATAGTGTGGATGAAACGAATAATGATGTTAAAGAGTCGTCCACTTCAACAGAAGAAGAAGAAAGAAGTGCCGACGAAGAAGGTTGTGGAAGACATCGGCCAGTGTTGGTCATTACATTTGCGAGACGATGGTTCGTTGATGTATGCAACTTTCCAAAACGAAGTATATTCAATCATGAGAATTAGGTTACATACTCATATTAACAATACACGGGCTTAGCTTTATCATCTCCTATCAAACAACACATGCACACACGTCACCACATTTCATATATGTCTCTGCCTAAACTTATCTCCACTCTGCTTCTGCATCAGCATGTGGTCTCTCAAATATCTTCGTCGTCTACAGCTTCAGTAGATGACTTGTTAGAGTCTTCATTGGAGGTCAAGGTCACAAGAGCTTCAATAACACTAGACGACTCGTTCAATGTCATTTCCATTTCATCTGTCCAGTTGATAATAATGGAGTTGATATATTGAGTAAGATACGGGGATATTAGCAAATGCTCAGAATGAATCAAAAGTTATAGTAAATGAAATGATACAACTTACCACTGATTGCAGCTAAATGCGAGACAGCTGCCATCAATTTCGAAGACTTGGTATCTCCCTTCTTTGACTTAGCACTTGGCAACGACATCTTCTCTACCTTGCTGCTCTTTGTTGTTGCCTTTTCACTCTTCGACTTGGATGATTTACTAAATGTTGGACCATCAGTAGTAGCGGGTGGAAGAGGAGTGGCCTCAGTGGTCAAGGGAGGGGCCACTGTTGTTGGCTCAGAAGGAGGGGCCTCGGTGGCTGGAGGGGATTGAGGTGGAAGAAGGACTTGATCAATACCATGGATAACACCATTACAAGCCTGAACATCAGCAACGATAACAGTGGAATCATTAACTCTAACACCGCCATCATCATCTACGGAAATATCAACATCAGCTCCGTTCACAGTTGTGACAGGACCGGTGGATAAGTCACCACTTTCAACCTTACCAGCAACAACGTGGTATGTAAGGATACGTGTAAGCTGATCGATGTTCTCGGGTAAGAGGAGTGAATCGACAGTTCCCTCGGGGAGTGCGGCGAAGGCTTCATTAGTTGGGGCTGTGAATTGCATTTAACATAGGATAAAATGTGAGTTGAGTAAGATGTGTTTAATAATATGCACAAAAGAAATGTTCACAGCCCAGCATCATCAAATATATAAACTAAACTACTTACCAAAAACAGTGAGTCCTTCACTACTCAAGACATCAACCAATCCAGCAGCAGTCAAGGCAGCAACTAATGTTCCAAATGATCCATTACCCACGGCAACATCAACAATCGTTCCTAAATCACAGCTTGGTTCCTCTGTAGTAGTGGGTGGAGCCTCTGTTGTCTCGGGAGGGGGAATCACTGCCGGACAAAAGTCGGGTGATGCCGGTGTAAGCTCGCCCTGTATGATTATGAAATCAGGGAAGGAGAAGTGTGTACATCAGTAAAGAAGCAGGGTCAAGTAGCATATATCAAGTCAAGTCAAACACATAGATATAAAACTCACGGTAGTAATCCATCCAATACTCTCATCACTATCCAACGGCTCAACATCACATGCATTGGTATAACTCCATGTAATACGATTACTAACAATACGACTATCTCCCGTAACATCATCAGTAACACGTCCTCTCAATGTGACTTGTACACCACCCGGTAAGAAATCCAATTGATCCTCTATTGATAAACTTGAATCTAAATCATTTGATATACTCTTAAATGTAACCTCACTACCATTTTGTAATGTAACACTGGAATATGAATCATCTTGATTAATAACAATGAGCTCTCCAGAGGTATCAAACTCTAAGAATTGGATTGATATGATCTCAATCTCCTCGGCTAGTGGGACAAGCATTTCTGGTGTAAGTTCATTTGACATATCCTCATCCACGAGCTCGATAGTTTGTTGAATTTCAATACCAGAACTAAGTGTACGGCTGCCACTACCAAGACGACGGCCGGTACTAGTACTACCCAAGAAACAGAATGTCAATCCAATACCGTCATTATCCTCGAAATCATCTGTTTCACAATTAGAATCTAAGTTCAATATAAAGTTATATTCAAGAGGTGCACATGAACATTCTCCATCAACAAGTTGTGCCGAAACGGATGATAGGGATGAAATTGCAAAGACGACGATTGCAACAAATAAGAATGGTGTCTTCATGATGTATAGATTTTGATTACTTGATGAAGGGTGTTATTTCCTTATTGCTAGTACTAGTAACGTATCAGTATATCAGGGATTAGTAAGGTCGAGAGGGATTAGAAGTGTATTGATTGAGAAGAGTGATTTGAGATTATGCAGTTTTGTTGATATATGAATATGTTTGCTACTGTATATGGGATGTAGTAGCAATTATTGAGCAGTGCATACTCACTTGATTGTGCATTTGTGTGAGTAGGAAAGATTTCTATGCAGTATTCGATTCTATGAAGTTTTTGGCAGGTGAGTGATCGTGTCTGGATAGGATACCAGATGAAAATCCTACACTCTTTACTCTTTACTTGCAAAATAGTTACATTACTTTACACACACCACAACAATCGATTGTTCTCGGTGCTATCACAACCAGCCAATGGATTAATGAAAGGGCATATGTTATACTATTAAAACAGCAAAACTACACGTCCATTACACAATAACAATACATTTTCTTTATTATATTTATATTATATTATCTTTATTACGACCATCGAACTAAGTATTCATATCTCCAAGAGCTTTGTTATAAAGAAAGCTTCTGAATAGATTATCACACCTATTTGTATCAAAGAAAAGAAGCTGAGGTGATAGATAGTATATATGCAAAACATATTACAACTCATTAAAGAATAGAGTAGCCGACGTCCGACGATCATATCACAATATAAGATTTACAAAGATGATAAAGTCATCATTCATTACAGCCGCCGCCATCGTTGTTGCTTTTCTATTATCATTGATTAATGTTTCAGGGCAGACGGTATCGCCATGTTCATGTTCACCACTCGAATATACATTCATCTTGAATTTGGATCTAGATTGCAATACAAATGATCTTAATGATAATCCTGGCATTGGTCAGAGTATAGCATCTTGTCCTTCGGAGGCAAGACCTTCGGAAGATATTGAAATCGTCACATCAATCCAATTACTTGAGTTCAATACAACATCACAAGTGATAAATCAATGTACTTTGAATGATCAATCAATACCACCAATCGATGCAATAGAAAATGGAAGCAGGGTTTCATTTAGAAGTATTCTAGATCCACAAGTACCAATGACCAATTGAAGATCAATTGGATTTGCTCCCAAGTGGTATACAAATTCAAATAAGCGGAACAACTAATAGTGGAGATACGGTCACGAGTATTATTCTATGGACTTATACAAATGATTGCAATGTACAGCCTTTGGATTTGCAGGGTGGAGAGAGTATTGGCTTGATTACTCAGTGAGTTACATGACATATGTGTCCTCTTTCAGTTTCAGAATCCTATATCCATAACATGAAAAGCTCACCTATCCTATGTTGCTCTCTTCCATATATACCTACTATAGGGTGCACTTACACCGGCATCACCCGACTTTTGTTCGGCAGCACCTGATACAACAACAACAGTAGCCCCTCCCACAGACCCAGAACTAACATGTAGTGTAGTATCACCCACCATATCACCTAAAACAAATGAACCAACACTATTACCGTCCGGTTCACCTCAACAAAAGCCAACTATACCCCCATCAACAACTGATCCAACACGACAACCTTCCATTTTAGTCACGGGTAGACCTATATCTGTTCCATCCATTAGCAAAGCAGGAAAAGGAAGTAAGAGTAAATCAGAAAAGGGAACAAAGAGCAGTAAGACCGACAATAGTCATTCCATGAAGACGAAGTATATCGGAGAGAATGTGTAGTGATGCATATCCTTGACTAATGAGTCATCCTCGGTATTCTGTTAGTATGAAGAAGTCAATCATTAGTTTTCAGGTTGCATAGAAATAGAGAAGAGTAATAACTACTGGCTCATCTCATGTATAAGATGATAGGTAGATACAATGCCTTAGTGCTAGTTAGTTTGCAAAGACTGGCTTATCTTATGTAGACATGCTTTAACAATGCACTTAGGTCATAAAGCTATCATATATAAACTGCACAGACTAGCTTTTATACTTCTATCAAACAACAATCACACGGCTGCATTTCACAAAGATCCACACATATCTCTAAAGCGTCTTACATATGATTCTAGACATCTTCTTCATCTTTAACTTCGGAGGGAGTAGTGGCAGTAGTATCAGAGGTCAAGTCCACAAGTTTGTCAATGGCATGACTTGGCATTGACATCTTCTCCGCCTTACTGCTCTTTGTTGTTGCCTTGCCGCTCTTTGACTTGGATGATTTACTGAACATTGGGCCGTCAGTAGTAGCGGGTGGAACCTCTGTCGCCTCAGTGGTCATTGGAGGAGCCTCCGTGGGCGAGGCTGTAACAGCATTGCAAAACTCAGGATATGCTGAGGTATATCCATCAAGACTTTGCCAACCGATTTGAAATCCAACAGTTAATGGCTCGTCTTCACAATAGTTACGTTTGTATCCCCATGCTACACGATTTTGAATTATTTCACCGGCGGCATTCTCACCAAACAATGCAAGGATAACACCGCCAGGTACCTTATCTAATTGACCATCAATTGGCATATTAACATCTAATGTACTAGAGATACTTGTATACTCCAAAATGTCACCATTATTGCCGTCAATATCAAAGTATGTCGAATCTTGATTGATAATGTTTAATTCGGGTGTGGTCGTGGTGTCAGTTTCGAGGAAGATTACTGATGTGATTTTAGTGGGTGTAGTATCCAATTGTAGTTGACGAGTAGCATGTACAGCAGCAGCATGTTGGATATGATTTGTAAAATCAACTTTAGATAATACAGTATCCACCCATTCTTCATTCTTCTCAACTGCTGCATTGCCTAGTCTGCGGCCACGAGTAGGTGGTACAGCAGAGATACCAGCAATCATTCCAGCATCGATATTAGCAGAGTCACCACCTTCAGCGAAGAAACAAATTGATCCATCGATACCATCGCCGTCGAAAGAACCATCATTACAACCACCATTAAAGTTTAGACTGAAGCTGAAGGTAGTTGGTGTACACAAACATGTAATTGGATCTTGAGTTTGAGCTGTTACAACTGTGGGCAGTGGTGAGTTTGCAATGACTGCCGCGGCTGCTAGTTGAAAGATCTTCATGTCCATGTATTATTAATTAAAACTATGCAATGCAATGGTCTATTCGGTATGGTTAAAAGTTATGTTAAGTGGCTTGATTGTTTTGCAAATTATGGAGGTTGTTTCATTTCATTGATATAACAACTAGCTATGTTGCACCACTACTCACACGATGGTTGCTTTGTGTGAGTAGGGCTTGGCTTTCTTTCTTCCTTCGCTCTGTGCAATTTTTACAAGCTACCGTTTTATCGCCCTATATTTCCTACTCAATCATAAATTTGTATTTGTGCTCTCACCTTCACATGGGCTAATGTTATGTTTGGTTTGGAGTATTATCTCGACAACATAAGAAGTAACACAATAGAACCATATATTACCAATATTTACTGTATATAGAATGGAAACTCAACCGGCAAGCAAAAAGAAGGCAAAACTTGAAAGTCGTCCTGATGGCAAAGAAGTTGATGGCCACAACGATAACAATTGCAATACCAACACTACATCAAACAACTCTACATCAACTACTAGCAGTGACAAAGTTGATATAGCAGAGAATCGTAAAAAACGTGGTTCTAATTCAGAATGTGGATCTCGGTCTCGGTTTCGTGAACAACAATGTCAATCAAAAGTTGTTTGTTCTTCTTCTACTTCCGAGTTTGAAAAGTGTATTAGGTGAGCGAGTTATGATTGTATCCACTGTTGACTACATGTTATATGACGGTTTCTTCTGCATGGTTTTGTGCATGATGATGTTTATGATGTATTTTGTGCATATGATATGCATTGTGACACATATGTGTAAATATTTTGTGCATATGATGTGTCTTTTTTTTTACAATATACTAACACCTTCTCCACACTTTGCCTTGATACCCGCTTTCCTTATCAGTAAATGCGTTAACAAGAATGATACAGTACTAATAATTCGTGGTACAGAAAAGAGTAATAAATCATATGACGGAGGTGAATCAATAGCATATCAAACATCGACAAAGCAACCAATCATCTTCCAAGGATCAAGTGTATGGGAAAGCATACATGACTTAGTGCAGATTGCAACCAACAATAATGTGCACGTAATATGTTTAGAACCAAGTAACTTACATGGTAATGATTTGTTATTCGATTCGATTGCATTAATCAAGTTATTGCAAAGCATCTTCTCTTCAAAGACAACATCAACATCAATAACATCAACAACAACTACTACTATACTCGTCAAATCAAAGCTATTAGCAAAGCATGCTAAATCATTTGTCAATGTACATGACTTTATCAACAATGGTGGTCTATCAAATAGCGATAACACAAAAAGCACCAATGAACAAATAGTACAGGTAGTATCAGCAGTGGGTGTAGAATCATATAGAGATACGATACCCTACGTCGTTCGTCCAAACTCACGAGTGTTAGAAATTGGATGCCATTTCGGCACCACTACATCATTAATAGCAAAGGCAACACAATCTCCCGATACTGTAGTTGGAATTGATATCGGTAAGGTATGTATAGACCGTGCTACTAAAAAGTACAATGGTATATGGTTTGAGGTATTAGATGCATGGGATACAGCATCAATATTGAAATTACACTCTCCTTCCTCTTCATCATTTGATGCAATATATGTCGATGTTGGGGGAATATCAGGTGCCGATGGTTTATTCGAGGCACTTGGATTAGTTCGGCAATTGATTAATGCATACAAGTCATCGGGGAAGTTACAATGTATTGTTGTTAAGAGTCGATGTTTACGAGATCATTCGGTTGTTTATAAGAATTCAGATGATTACTTACGTTAATCAGTAGTTGATAGTGATTGGAATAAAGGGAGTGTAAAATCAGTACAAGTTATATATCACAAGAATACATTTACATTTATCATTATCTGAGTAGAACTTTTCATAGGCTCATATTGGTCCCTACATTACTTACACATATACACATTGATCTGAATAAAACAACAGGGCTTTATTTCACATAAATACAACACAACTACAGCGCCTTACTTATGAGTCTAATCATCTTCTTCATCTTCACCTTCAGAGAGAGTGGCGGTAGTATCGGAGGTCAAGGTCACAAGAGCTTCAATAACACTAGATGACTCGTTCAATGTCTGTTCCATTTCATCTGTTTCCGGTCAATATTGAAGTTGTTGGATACACGGAGTAAGATACAGGATATTAGCAAATTAGATGTTCAGAACGAATCAAAAGTTATAGTAAATGAAATGACTTACCACTGATGGCGGCTAGATGGGAGACAGCTGCCATTAACTTCGAAGACTTGGTATCTCCCTTCTTTGACTTAGCAGAACTTGGCAACATCTTCTCCGACTTACTGCCATTGGTTCCTTTTCCTGATTTGCTCTTCCCTGATTTGCCGGTAGGAGCAGGTGTAGGACTTTCAGTTTCTTCAGCAGGAGTAGGTGGGTTTAAGATTGATACATCATTGGTAGGTGAGGATGTAATCGGAATAAGTGATGTAGCGGTTGGTGGATTAGCTTCTCCAACTGTGGGTGAGGATGTACCCTGTTCCTCATTTTCAGGTTGAATAATTGTTGTATCGATTGGAATGGCCTTGCTACTCTTACTCTTGCTTGTATGATGAGGGCCAACTTTACTACTCTTGCTTGCACTCGATTTTGTTGACTTGGATTTGCCACTCTTAGCAGCAGCAACCGGAGACAGGCTTGGTTCGGGAGCCGGTGTTGGAATCGGGATACTCATTGCAGATGGTTTAAGTGTAGGCGACTTTGAGGGGATGAGTGTGGGCTCGTTCGTTCGAGGGGCAATGGTAGGCGATCCGTCAGGTAAGGCAGGGCAGAATGTTGGCCAAGCATTGGCAATTTCATCCTGTATATACATTGGCAAGAAGTGTATGGAGATCAAAAGTTAGAGATACATGCAGAAGAGGTAACAAATGTTGCATATCATGTGAGCAACATACCACTTTAATCCAACCAATCTCATCATCAACATTGATTGGACTATTCTCCCTTGCACAATTCATATCATACATCCAAAAGAAGCGGTTACGAACAACTACACCACTAGCAGTCTTGCCATACAATATCAACGACGCTCCGCCTGGTACGAGAGCAGGGCTAGTCATCTGTTCACTCAATGGAAAGTCCGTATCAAGGAAACTACTTGCCGAATTGAATTTCAATTTGTCACCATCCATCAAGGTAACATCGGCATAGGTATCATCTTGATTGATAACGGTTAGATCTCCGGAGGTATCAAATTCAAGGAACTGTACCGATACGATCTCTGTTACTGGATCGTCTGATTCTAAGACGCGTTTACGAACTTGCAGGATACGTTCACGTACTGGTTTGAGGTATTGCTTCCAGATTGGCAGCCACCACTTGTCTTCTTCTTCAATCATCCCAATACTACCGGCTACAGCGTCCGCTTGAGGAGGTGGTTCAGGAACAGCAACACCCTCCTCAGTGAAGCAGAACGATCCATCGATACCAGAATTAAATTCAATATCATTAACATCACATGAGCCGTCTAAGTTTAGGACGAAAGTAAAGACAGTGGGAGAGCATGAACACATAGTAGGCGCTTCGGCTGTTGTTTGTTGGGCAGCAAGGGCAGCAAGGATGACGGATGTGAAGGATTTCATATTGTAGTGTAGGATATTCGATATGATGCAGAAGGTGCTATATATTGCAATTGCTTGAGAGAAGTACTTGAATTTTATGACATTATCTGCCTGCCATGATGAAAGCGGAGTGCATAAACTATTCAGTGAGTGATGGAATCATGCATACTTAAGAAAGACTATTATGTAAGTAGTTTCTATTATCAATAATTTGTTTCTCAAGACTGCATTAGGCATGTAATAGAGGTAAATAGCTACGCTACATAGCTACTCACACGATTGTAATGCATTGTCCCTATGTGAGTAGGAAAGAATTCTATGCAGCTTTCGTATTCTATGCAGTTTTTAAAGATACCGAGTTGTCTCAATCAAGACCAAAATTGGTGTCGCTTGCATTCTACTCACAGCAATTGTTGATGTGAGTAGCGAAACGCTTCCTGCTATCTATCTCCAACGCATGCCTAACTACACCTATTTCATTGCATTGGGGACTATCTTAAACAGAGAGATTGCTTGCTTCTACACATCTGATATGTCAACTATTCAACAATAACAACAACAACATTGACATAAGATAGAAATAGAGCTATACAAAAAATGAAAACATTAGCCATCGCTGTTGCTATTACCACCGCCACGTCCTCTCTACCACTTATTGCTGCCCAAGGATGTTCGGATTCATGTTCATGTTCTCCTCAAGCATTTGTATTTCGACTAGATCTTTCAGCATCATGTCCTGCATTACCTCCGCCTTTCCCACCTAATGTTGTGTTCGGTGCCGGTGTTAGAGATTATACATGTTCTATTGGGCCAGAGCCCATACCATCAGGCGCTGAGGAAGTCGATATTGATGAGTTAGAATGGAGCTCTGGCAATCTTACATCATCATCGAATGGAGTAGTTGATATAGAACCGGCAAATGTTGATGTAGTCCCTGTATCTATATACTCAATACAATTTCTTGAAGTGGACTGTAACTTCAATGTTATTAATCAAGATTCGTCATATGTTAGGGGTATTGACTTTGTGGATGGAGATACATTCAGCTACACAAGTGTTAGTAGTGAGAACATTCCTGGTGTTGTTTCTGGAGGGTTGAATATGGTATTAAGAGGTGTCAATGCTGCTGGCGAACCAGTTCGGAATGTGTTTACCATCACCTATACAAATAATTGTGGTATTCAAACATTTGAAGAAGGTGACGCTATTGGATGGGTAGTATTTGTAAGTGTATCATATCTTGTGTCTAAGTTTGTTTATTGAATATAACTGGGACTGGTCAATCTTATGTTCTGATCTGGGTGTTCTTAGGATGAAATTGAACCAGCATCCAGTGACACATGTGGAAAGATTGAGGCACCTACCCCTCGTCCATCGCTTAGAGTAAGTCTCTCATGAGTCAGTATAAGACATACGACAAATTCTCATCAATTCTCATGCTTTTTCACTAACTTTTCTTCTTGTTTCTATGTACAGCCGCCCACCCCCTTTCCAGTAAGCATGTCTATCAATCTAGATTTACTAGACCAGTTTGGCAGTGATAAGTCTATTAAAAGTTTTGGAAAGAGTGGCAAGGGAGGTAAGTAGTTTTGGCTTTGCAGTGACAGCTGGCCTAATATGATATTCATATCAGTAATCAGTCTCTATGTATACTCATATTCTTCTCTCTGATCAACACATAAAAGGCAAGGGGTCTAGATACAGCTCAACTGACGGCACATATGGTCCCGGTGGAAACAGTAAAGCAGGAAAGCAGAGCAAAGGAAGCAAGAGCAAATAGTAACACTTAGCCTACAATTTGAATGTTAATGTGTGTATATGTTTGATTATGATAGATAGACAAACGATAATAGATAGACAAACAGTTTTAGTTTTTAAAAAGACACTTCACATCATACCCTACGCATCATAACCTTTAACAATACCAATAATTCGATTTGGATCATTCATACCAATAGATAGATCCTCCAACTTAGTTACCGCATGACTTCCATTAATATTTACGATACGATCACCAATATTAATTTGATCTTTGAACGAGCACGCGTCGTGGATAGTTGTAATTACAGCCCCATTCTGATTACTATAGAATTTAATCCCTAACCCAAGTTTACCCGTCTGCACTTTAATTGGTATAATGATGGGATAATGAACAACTCCTGGAGTCTTTCGTACTTTCTTCCTCTTATCGGGAGGTTTATTTGGATCATGCTTTTGACATGTCCCTCCCTTCCTTTTAGCACGGGTCTTACACCCCTCGATACTGCAGTATATACTAGCATTTGGATCCCTCTTTCTTACATAGGACACCTTTGCACCGTGTGTTACACATACACCATTATTACGAACGAAGAATGTGCACCCTGGAAGATGAGCGTTATCACGATTTACGAAGAAGAAAGAGAGATAATTGCAACATATGTTAGTACATATGATATGCAAGGGCAATCAATAAATGCAAACCAAGGTCAAATAAAACAGCCAAGTCGTCGAGATTTTATACTGAACATCATTTGAATTCTCATGATAAAACAATACAAACGCGGTCTTTCCTGGATGACTGCATTTCTTGTTATACTTCGGTGCTCCATGACGGATACATACTCCTTGACTTTGTACGTAGTTGTTACACCCTTCTTCTTTACATTTTGGACGGGGATATCTCTTTCTTGGTTTCTTCTTTGTTGTTGTTTTGGTTGATGATGTTTGTTCTTCCTGATTGGTAGATGTTTGTGTTTGCTGTTGCTCTTGAGTTGTATTGGAAGTATCCCCCGCAGCTGTAGTATTATTAGCAGCAGCAGCAGCAGTCGCATAAATATCTTCATTGTCCAAAGTATTAGTATCTCCTCCATATCCAACAATCTCCCCACCACCACTAATAGCAACAAATTCATGAGAATTAACCTTTGTACCACATTTACCACACGATAAAAGAGCTGTGCCTCGAGCTGCATGAGCGGATAGTAGACACTTTGGACATACAATGCAATGACATGGTTTTAGTATAACGTGATCATGTAGATAGAGTTGCTGGTTGCAAGAGTAGCATGATGTTTCAATACCACTCATTATTATTGATGTTTATGTAGGAGTAAGGATACCGCGTAGCGTATCCTTCCTTCTTGGTTAATATAATCAATCTCGGCGGCCCAAAACTATATCAATGGAAAGATCATGAAAAACTGATGAATTTGGTATATTGGCAGTGCCAACTCAGGCGTATTGCATACCAATCGATATTTCAATTTTCCTAGTACTTTTTTGTCTAAGTATTTTTTTTTCCAAAAGTCTATTAAATTTGTTGATAGTTCCAATGACCAGACACCTCCGATGTATATCAGTACTAGATACTTATGGAGTATATTACAGCAATCGCGATCTCTTCTTTAAGAATAGCAAGGAGGCTGCAAAAGGACCTTCAGCTTTCAACATTACTAGCCGCCTTCGGCGGGCTAGCGCTGCGCGAATTAAAGTGTTGTTGTTGGTAAAGTATTAACTGTTATTAAAGTACTAACTGCTATCAAAGTACGGTATCACAGAATGCTTCAGTAGTATTATTTACTTAGCTCTATTAAGCTTTCTCGTAAGCCTATTCAAATTATCGCTCAAAGTGCTAAATTAGTCAATGCTCGCCTAAAATAACAAACATCTTAGAATACTGTAACATTTTACTAACAAATATCTTCTTTTTGTTAGTGACAAAGGTGTGCGTCCCAGTACACGCCCAAGACAGACAAACACACTCACGGAGCTGCTTTCAATATAGGATCAAGCGAGCACAAACAACTTATATTCGTTTTATCGCTAAATTTTCTCACACTTCCCCTTTTGCCTCCCCCTGCCTCTTTATCGCTCTCATTGTGGCGGCTTGCACTCGCGTGTTAAAGAAGCTCTAAATATATTGCTGTTCTCCGTTGGGTATTACTATCGACGGCGGCTACTGAAGAATCGGTCTACTCATTAACAAAATAGGTCTCCTTTTGACACATCACAGGCACAAAACAAGATTTGTAATTTGATTGGTTGAAATACACATCATAATATGCCTTCTTTACCATCATCCCTAGCGGCTGCTGCCGTCATCACTGCGGCCACACTAATAGCAATGTCAATATCTGATAGGAAAAAGAAGAAGTATGAAGCACGCATTGCAAAGCTCGAGGAAACAAAGCAAGCTGAACGAACAGGTAGGATACGTGCTGAATTAAAGTTACGAACAGCTTTGAAGAATCATCAATCTTATTCATTAAGTTCAATACCTGAGGAGTTAAACGGCAGTAGTAGTAATACTGACGGTACAACAACAACTACAAATGATACACAAAATGATAGATACAATTTGCAATTGGAATGCATTGGAAGAATAGTATCACCCTACACAAAACGAATGGGCACACCACGTCAAGGTGCATTAGTACCCAGTGGACGAGGATACATCCAACTACGTATACCAGTTGAATGTGTGGATGGATTAGATTTATATTCACATGCTTGGATATTATTTACTTTTCATGCCAATACTGATACTCCCAAAACTAATACAAAGTCTCCAAGTAAAAAGCAACAAAAGAATGGCAATTCAATGATGATGAACTTGACCAAAACTAAGATACGTCCACCACGTGCCCCATCCAACTTAAAGGTGGGTATGTTAGCAACCAGATCACCTCACCGGCCAAACAATATTGGTTTATCATTAGTACAAATTATTCATTGCAATCTCTTCAAAAGTATGCAAAAGAACATCTCGGATGGGTTGGTAATAGTAGTACTGATATGGAAGTAGAGGATAGTAGTAACAACGAAACTGTATGGTGAATGATGTTGACTTGGGATAAGAAGAATAAACGATTATATATTAATGCATTAGATTTAGTTAACGGTACGCCTGTTTATGATGTCAAGCCATGCGTGCCTTGGGATATTCCCGGTTATTATGATATCAACAAGAATATGAATGGTGAATTAAAAGTACCCTCATGGGTATCACAAGATGATGCACTGAAATCAGTACAATTTACATCACAAGCACAAGATCAACTAACTAAATGTATACAACGCAACAAGTTGAAACCATTATATACAATTGAAGATAAAGGTGTACAAGGTGCCACAAACACTATATGTGAGATATTAGCACAAGATCCACGAGCTTCGAATTCAAATGGGCCGAATAAACGGGGCAGCTCTTCATCCTCATCTCCAAAGAAGAAGAACGGTAGTGGAAGTAGTACTTACAAGATGATATTCTGTTCAGTAGAGGTTGAATTCCGTGTTATTGATAGTGGAGGTGAAGATGGTGAGGGTGAGGGTGTGGTGATTGTGGAGAATATCAATGATGACATAGATCTGGACAGTGTCGAAAAGGTCGATGGGATACCAATACTGTTAAAATGAGGTCAATATCTTTCACTATGCATCTAGAAGTTAAATCAAAAGTTAGGAATTCTAACCATAATATGTTACAAAATACTAACATTTAGAGGCCCACATCAGCATCTAATTGAAATCTCTCGTCAAAATTGCTCATAAAGCGGTGGAATGATGCAGCTTTCTCCCTTGCTTCACTCTTTGCAGCATCTTGAGTCTTTTGGTATCCACGCAAAGTACTTGCATACTCATCTTTCGTAATAACCCCATTCCTAAAACTATTCTTCACATTGTCTAAAGACATCTCATGCCCAGCCCTTGCTCCAATCATGTAGTGTTTTATTGCTCGATGACGATTGCCAGCCCCCTCCTCGATTAAGCCGAGATTATGCCTTGCCTGTACATCCCCACCTATAGCTCCAAGTTCATAGTAATGCTTAGCCTTCTTCTTATCCACTTCCACCCCCCTTCCAAAATTATAGGAATTACCTAAGTTGAAATATGCAGCAGCACAACCATGCTCCCCTCCCTTCAGGAATAACTCATTAGCTTTTTGATGATCTCGTGGTAAACCCAACATCCCTCGTGTATGATACCCAGCAACAGTATAGAATGCATCTGCATTACCATTATCCATTAGATTATTCAATCGTTTGAGAGTCTCCTCCTCCGTGTATGTGTCTGGGGTTCTACAGAAAGCACACAAATCTTTTCCCGTACTCATCAACATTTCATACATACAACCAATACAGATAGTCTTTCCACAGCATGGGTTGAAACGGGATACAGTATTAAGATACGGCAAGGGTTCCATACAAATAGGGCACTCTGTAGGCTCTACCTCCTTGAACAATTTCTCATCATGCAACTCAGCAGCCCGTTTTTTACATGCCTTCTTATGCTTTGATCGGTGAGCTATCTGACAGTCTCTATTGCAATACTTGACCATAAAACATGCAGTACATGCTTTCAAACTATCTCCTTCCTTGCTACATGCAGCACACTGATCAACAATAGTTGAAGATTCCATGGAAACACTGTTCAATTCCTTGGTAATAGAATCGATATTATTTTGCTCATATGATGTGCACTTTTCTATTGTTGTTGACTCCATAGTTGTATTTTGTGTTCAACTTTTTTGTGCCGCAATATTATATCAATTATTATAGTGTATAATTAACCAATATCACCAGATATAGAAAAAGCTAACAATTAGTAATTATTGAAGAGTTGTATTGTAGGTAGTTGAGAAGTAAGACTTAGACGAGGTGCAGAGGCAACTTTGGCGATGAAACGGTATCCAAGCGTTGAGAGTTGAGTTGTTGTACGATACATGTCTGATATTCCTCATTTTGGTATCGAGTAAAGTGTTATTTGAACCAGTAGTACCATAGTGCCTAGGAACACCGACGGTGGGCATCCAAATTTTAGGTCGATCTACTATCTCTTTGACCTTTGAGCAAAAAAAAATTAACACTGACCTACAGTTAATTGAAATATCGACTGGCATTTGCAATCATATTATACATTCCGTGTACCCAATAAATCAGTTTTTAACGATCTTTCAGCTCATATCGGTTTCAGGCGATAGTAGTCCTATATTGATTGCAATAGGTAAAGATACCGACGACGACAATATGAACCAAGCAAATCTCATCCAACAGCAGTATCATCAGTTGCAACAAAATGTTATGAATCAAGAATTAGACCAACTCAAACAAATTAATATGATGAACAATACATACAATTCAAATAGCAATGATTCGTCATCAACTGTATTATATATCAAGGCACCAGCCGGTAAACTCAACTTAAAAGTAAACTTCTTCCCAAATCAAGAGGGGGCAGTGATAACAGCAATTTACGAAAGTTGTACATTCAAACATCAGATTAATGTAGGTGATCGTATAGTAACAATTAATGGATATCATAAGGTTAGTAAATTTGAAGATTTATCGATTGGTATTAATGAACCAGTGCGTATTATTGGTATAATGCGAGGAGGAGATCAGGAAGGAGGAGGAAAGAAACAACAAAAGGGCATCAAACGCAAAATAACTGAGCCTACATTAGCGTCAATTCCAAATGTACCACCCAAGCCAATGAGACCATTAACGGCATATCACATCTTCTTCCAACTTGAACGTGAATATCTCATCCAAACTGATACTTCTGCCGCAGCTGATGCTGCTGATACTGATAAAAAAGAAGACGAGAAGAAGGACTCCCCCGCAAAAGCCAAACGACGAAGTAAAACCTCAGATCAAACACCACCCGAATACTACAAAGGAACACTCCCAGCTAAATATAAAGATATTAAACTATCACATGATTGGTATTACGCACCCGGTAAGCGTCGTAAACGTGCACATCGTAAAGTGTCACATGGATTCTCGTTTCTAGAATTATCAAAGACTATTATTGAACAATGGAAGGCATTAGACAGTAGTAGTGATGATACCTATGGAATTAAAGAATTTGTTACCAAACTTGCCAAACAAGAATTGGAAGAATATAAAGTTGAAATTAGCAAGTGGAGAGAATTATATGGTGATGATAAGAAGAAGAAAAAGAAAAAGACAAAGAAGGAAAAGAAGGAAGAGGAAAGGAAGGCAAAAGAAGATGCAGAGAAGAAGGCAACTCTAATAAAAGTAGTTAATGGTGAAGCATATTATGTACAGGCACCTGCGGGAAAACTAGGGTTGGCTGTTAAGTTTGTTAATGATGGTAGTGCAGGGGCAGTCATTACTGCCATATATGAAAACTGTGCATTCAAAAATCAAGTGAAAGTTGGTGATCGTATAGTTATGATTAATGGATATCATACGGTAACAAAGTTGGAGGATCTGTCGGTTGGGATGAATGAGCCAATTCGTATACTTGGTATTACTAAAGGGGAGGCTTGGGGAGAGAGATTATAAAGACAAAAAAGGATTCTGGTATATATAATGCAAGACAGGTATACTAAATATAGTATTTGGGGGAGTTGATACACGGGGAGAGAGGATATTACAATTACAGGGTATGAGTCTAAGAGGTTTGAGTTATGTGTGTCTGTTTAATCAACATAAATATGAATATTGAACAACGAGAATAGACTAGAGAAGACAAGTGATTCTAGCTGTCTCTAGCCACCTCATAGAACCCAAAGATGAACTCTAATTCTATCCACAGTGCCTGGCCACCTCATACGAACCCGTATGTGTCTCAAGATATTAAAGACGCAAAACAAATAGCCTTGACTAGGATAGCGCGATACAACAAATAGATTGGCCACCTCTTACAGAACCTCGAGTACTTCTAAGGAGCTCGCACCAAGAGAAAGAGTCAGTAAAAGTCATTCTAATTTGTACGTAGGAATTAGTACTTATAAGAATGCCTATCATCGCATGGGAAGATTTTATCTTGAATGCTTGGGCTCCTGAACTTTGGGGCTACTTCATTCATATAAGAAGAGGCATAATAACCTGCAACAATACTATCAACAACATATATCATAGCATGGGCTTCCCAGTCAAGCAACGAATGGCATCAGTTGCCGCCCCAACCAACATAAACTCCAATCTACTTCATTTTCATCGAAATCATGAGGCAGCTGTTGCAGTTGGTCGATCACTCCTCGGGCGGCCAACACCAACTATTATCGATAACAACAGCAGAATAACCAAATCGATGAGTGGACTAGACATACTCAGTATTGCAGCTGATACCAAGACTAAGAGTTCGCTGTTGACATTACAAGAATCTTCTTCTTCGTCGATAGTATCCAACAACTCCAAAGAGGGTCCTCTATTATTACAGCCCGCTACCCCTCCTCTACCCGATGACAACACATTTGAACAGAATAACACATTACTATCTTCTCCATCATCCAAACCAATGGTAGCAACAGTCTCTAGTAGTAAATGGACTCATAAGCAGAGGTTTCCGAACGCTCTTCTAGACATGCTATCCAATCCCCAATTTGCATCCATTGTGAGTTGGATACCCAATGGTAGAGCATTTACAATTCATGATGAATCAAAGTTCACATCCTTGATACTACCAAAGTACTTTCCACGAATTACAGTCTTCCGTAGTTTCGTTCGTAAGTTGAATCGATGGGGCTTCCATTCAGTCCGAGTCCGAGGACTAGTTGATCAAATAAAGGGAGAGTATGTGTTTGAGCATGATAACTTTCGTAGAGATGATCCTAGTCTACTACCCTTGATGGTGTGTAAGAGTAGATCTAGGTGGACCAAGGCACGGAATGAGATTGATTCATTGATTGTAAAACGGGAGAATGAAAAGCGACTCAAGAGAGATGTCGTTGATATCGATGTTCCTCAAGCTCAAGCTGTTGTTCGAGATGTGCCACCCTCTCGAAGCAGTATTCGTACAAGGCCTTTAACACCTCCTCAACCACCCGTTCCTCAAGATGTACCCTACTTCCGAAGCAGTAATACTCATTTTGCTGTCGAGGATAATACCAACCCTCGAGGTGTTCAAGATTATGTATCTTTCCGAAGCAGTATTCGTGATACCACCCCTCGAGTTGTTCGAGATGCATCCCTTATGAGCAATATAGAACTCTCCCATCAGCTAGATATCTTGCGTGAACTACAACGGAGGAAGTTTCAGCAGCATCAGAGAACATTACACATGTTAATGATATTACAAGAACAAGAACAACACCAACAACAACAACAGTATCGCCAAGGACGAGGAGGAATTTGAGTAGACTGGTTTGAGTGGACCGATATGTATCCTCTACCGACAAACTTGACATAGAGAACTAGTATATAAGGTAGAAAGTATATGGACACTGATTTCTTGACCTTACTTCTAGTTGAGTGTGTCTCTTCTGTATCGACCATAATTAGATTGTGAGAGATACCGGCTCTTTTATGGATGAAATATCATACGTCTATTATAATCTAATCATATGTGATTAAGACACAACTTCATATATGTATATAGATATTGTTCAATTTACTTGGGTTTTATAATCTATATAACTCTTATCTTCTAAGTATATGTCTTATAACATGACAAACTACTACTCCGGGCAGTATTTATTCCTTGTTCCCGAGTCTAATGAAGATATATCTCGCATAGGAGAGAGTAAGACAATACAAACTCTTCTCCTACGGGGTATGTCTTTCATACGACAACTACCCCAGGGACATAAGATATGTACACACATCATATGTTTTCTTGTTGAACAACGCCTCGGCGGGCGTAGAGAGAGATACCATTGCAATCGCATACGGCGGAGATGATAGCACATGGTCTCTCGTGGACTGATAGCTCTTGACGGCTTGCAGGGGGCACGTGGTGCATATCATATGCACAGGGAGTGCTCCACTTGGCACGTCATCATCACATCATACCGGAGAAGGTTCTCCTCGATCTTGCAGAGCAAATCATGTTCATCGTGCGGTAGTATCAGCAAAGTATCCCCATCCATCATTCGGCGATGACATTCTTCGTGTATTCGATAATGACATCACACCCAAGTCTGCGGATGATACACTGCTCCCAAGCGATGATAGATTAGTATGGCAGTGTGATCGTTTCATACTGCTCTGATGAGAGGTTTGTGATAGTGACGATGATGCTTGAGATTGCTGTGATTGCATGGAATTGTACGACGATGATGATAATGATGTATTATCGACGAAGCCAGTACAGTCTAATTCGAATGGGTATGTCTCCTCAGATGATGTTGTGGTGAATGAAGAGTTGAGAGATTCGGGAGGGGGTGGTAGAGTGTTGTTGCAATTGTTTGCCATTGATAGGACTTGCATTTGATAGGCAATTGTTGATAAGGAAGTCATGATAATTTATGATGTATTGATAGAGATGTTTGATTGATCGTCTATTGTAATTTATGAGCTCCTCTATTACCAGCGTGCATAATTATGAGAGGAGGAGTTGAGGTGTTTGATGTCGATCTTGTGAGTTGGTTGTTTTGCTGTGCGTTTAGAGCAGCGTGGCCTTGCGTGGCAGATTTATATCAACACCTTGATGTTCTTTACTTTCTCATTTCTTTATTTTTAATGACGTGTAGTACTAATCAAATCTATTACTGGTTATTACTAACTAATTGTAGCATGTAATGCTCTTTGTATAAACTTTACGTACCCCTATGCAACTTCTCAGAAGCTAGATTCTCAGGCACCCAGCATATAGTTAGGGATTTGTGAGCTTCTCAAAGGCTAGATTCTTATTCTCGGTTTCTTATTCTCAGTATCCTTTGCCCCGGGGCCGCCCGCGACCCTGTCCCAACTTACGCCTGACTGTTAGTTCTTTGCCTGCTAATTGATAATGCCATCATCTCTATATATCATTATCGTCATATTAGTAGCATCGCTATTGAATAGAATATCTTCTAACAAATTAACAATCAGATGGCAAAATAAATTAGAAGGATACCACTTTGTGAGAGAATTGGTGTTGATGTACCTCCTCCTCGACTAACTCTCCAACCGAGAGCAGGCAAATGCAGTTCAAGTATGGGATACTGAGGGGTATAAAGCGTCATACAACGAAGTTTTATTGGTATCATTATTGACAACAAATCGATGAACGTCGATCGGTTTCATTCCGTATCATTGTAGCATTTATTGACCATCAAATCCAGTAGCTAATGTATGCACATAGGTAATAGGTACTACATGATGACCGAGAAGGATTGATTCTCAAACGATGAACAAACAGCATCATATCATTCGTATCAAAGAGGTCATAATTTCCAAACATATAAGCAACGGATACCCTCTATCTCGGCTCCCCTTTTTTCATCCCCCCGAAAATTGATTAGAGTTAGAGCAGAGATGCACTTGATTGATGACACGACATTCGAATCATACTGAACTTCTACGATGAAGGGCAAAGTATAGTTTCGTGAATATCACAATATATGTAGTACATAGACAAGCACAAAATATATGTAGGAAAGAAGAAGATTGTGATATATTCTTTTGGGGGGAACTTAGAAATGTAGACGACACAGGTGTATGAGCAGCCAGCGGCCATTGAGAATCAGATTACAGAAAGATTGAGAGAGACTATAATATTAATTAGTTTTGCCAAAATAAGTTAATACTGTATCATACTTATTGTGCATTACTTCTATTACATGCCCACATATTAGCGGCACTATCTCATATCTCTTCTTCATTTCAATTTCATAATCAATTGCTATATCCAGGGGCTAATAACCACTCTACTACTGACCAAGATGCTCTTCAGTATAATGACCAGGAAAGTTATAATCTCGAACACTATCCATTAACTCATCTAGAATTGCAATAGAAGAACAACACTCTTCACTACTGTCATCATCGTCGTCGGTAGATGAAGTAGAAGTATCCAGTCCTCCGTATATCAACTCCTCTAGCAGCATTGAGGGAGCAACCTCTGTAGTTATTCTTGTTTTTCTTGCTACAACCATACTAGTACTGCATGATGATGACGATGACGACGACGCATCGTCTGATGAGGATAATGACGACAATGATGTTGCACTTGCAGTATCCTTAAGCACTTTCGAATGATCAACCGTCTTGACAGATAGCGTTGCCTTATTCACTTGAGGTATACTATGATATAAGAAAGGATCTTTTCTTCTAAGTGTATCGAGGTCGTTTGCACTCATCTTTGTTATATCAATCTCTTGTTCTTTTTGTGGTTTGTGCATGATTGTGGGAACGACGAGAACACGGATAACGTCTGTAGATGTTGAATAGTTGGTCATTATTGCAAGGCGGTAGTAGTAAGCAGCAGTATGTAGAGTAGATGTATTGTTATTTATTATGCGTGAAACTAGGATTAGGATCTGTCTCTGAAACAATGCAATTGATTGCCATCTGTTTGTAAGCTAAAACTGCCTACCTGAGCTGTCGCATCTACTGCATGGTTCTCATGTATCTGGCCAGGTACGGTCAAAAACATCACTACTGTCTGCAAAACAGAACAACATATAATTGGGATTCTTAAGACAGTAGTACCGGATGACGCTTCTAAATAGTTCTAGAAAGATACACATCTTACGAACCCCTCGATTCTGTCCTATCAAGGCCGTTTGAGCTAGCAAGTATTTGTTGATGCAATTAATGAAGCAGTCATAAATGCTATAGTTGCAAAACAAAGCAATCATACAATAACAACTATGGGCCTACCAATGAAGAAGCGTCGTCTCCATCTCGAGTTGAGTTCCAATTCTAACGCCGATTGGAATTTGCAATTGCAACAACATAATCAACAGCGGTCATCGTCGAAGATAGAATGCATATCTAACGCACCACAGTCTACAGCTGCTGGCATTGACATGCTTCTATCCGCTGCAACATTAACCAGGGCTGCCAGGAGAGTATCTCATACTGACAAGGACATGGACACATCGTCGTCATCTGCCCCATCCCTACTTCGCCGAGGATCTGCGGCGTCTGCACAACCTGTAATAATGCCTCCTCCCAAAACTGCCCATGTTGTATGCAAAGATAACAATACTAATGCTACCCCTTCGGTCAGCAGTTTATACCAAAAGATGATGACTGATAGATTGAGTAAAGCCAATGTAGCATCTGCTCAATCAAGACTATTACTTTCGTCTATCAACTCTATCATGCTGCCACCGAAGTCTGAGAAGACCTCCATCCGTCGTCAGCAATCCCAAGCATACGATACAAAGAAGAGATCTCGAGTTGATAGAGACAGTAAAGTAGCCTCCCCATACCTCGTATCGGCATCAGAATGCTCAAGTATCAATAGTGAAGAAGATACGAGCATGGTATCCTCCTCATCCTATACTAGAGAGACAACACTACAAGAACAACAAGAGATCAGTAATCAAATTCAAATGTATGCATACAATGAACTAATGCGTCGGCATAAGGAGAGAATGCAATACCTATTAGAACAACGTAATCGAACTATGTTAATGTTAAAGTTACAGCAGAAATATGGCGGAAGCAAGTAAAGAGAGAGTTTAAAACTAGTGAACCATTGAATTTCAACAGATCTAAAAGTTTTAGAATATCTATCTTCATAGATGATCATTTACTCTAGCGATATGCCAGAGTGGATATTCTACATGTTCTACTGTCTCAAAGACCTTTGAGACAGTTACTGGGTCATATCTCAAAGACACACCCTGAAGAGGCTCATATGACTACTTTCGTCAACTTCTGTCAATAGTTATACTCATCTTCCTTCTGGTCTCCTTCTTTATGTTCCAACTACCAGATAGATTTCTGAAGAGAAAGTTGCTAATTGGATACCTAATATGGCGGCTCTGTTACTGCTATTGTATATGCATGCCTTCTGGGATACATGATGGCCCTGTTGTTCATATTGCCGCCAATTATTAATGTTACAACCTTCCTGGTGGCCTTGTTTACGCCAATCATGAGGGCATGTTTGACTGTTATGCCAATCTGCAACGTCAAATCCACACGAGAAGCACATGTTATGGTTGTTAAAGTACTTTGTCGTGTTAGAGAATGGGGCAACTTGTTGGGCAGGTGGTGGGATGGCTGGTGGTGGGATGGCTCCGCCTCCACCACGACCTCCGCCGCCGCCTCGGCCGCCTCGACCTCCTCGTCCTCGTCCTCCACGTCTTCCGCCAGTACGTCCACCATTACGTCCTCCGCGTCCACCTACTCTAGGTGGTACTACAGCTGTAGGAGGCACTTGAGGGACTGGAACTTGAGGAACTTGGGGAACCTGCGGTACATAACTTGGTGCCGCTACTTGAGGGACTATGGGAGGATATGCCGCAGGTGGGGGAACTCCTACTCCCATACGACTGAGGGCATTGCTAAGGACATGGATTGTGTTCCTTAGTTCTTGGAATTCATTGTTCAATGACTGCTGATTATTACTCAATGTTGATAGGCTGGAGTTGGTACGGGCAACATTTTCATTATTCAAATTGACGGCTTGATTGAACATATCAGAGTATGTCTCCAATGATTGTAATGATGCATCATCTCCATTTGCATTATTAACATATCCACCAGCATGTGATGTAGTACTACCAATTGTATTGCAAAATGTCGTATATGCTGGGATCATATGATTACGGAAGTTGGCGAAGGTCTTGTTAGGTTCCGCCCGCCATTGTTCTAATGCCAAGGCAAAGTGTCCACATCTTTCAATTGCAGTATGTGCTTTCTGTACGATTTGTTCTTCACTGAACGGTGGTCCACAGTTTTGTGACCATAAATAGACTTCCTTCAATCCCTCGAAGAAAAGCTCAATTGATTTCCTCTGCGGATCGTAGGGCTCATTTAATTTGGCTTCCTGTGCACTTCGTTCCCCGGGGGTTGGTTCACCATATCTACCACGGAGGTCCGAGAAAATACCTGGAATAGTCATATTGATTGGGTATTTATCACAAGGACGGATTTCCTTGGGGATGACCGTGTCTTTGGATAACAATTTTAGAATTGACGACTTCATGGTTTGTTGATCCTTCCAGTGGCGCATCTGACGTTTTCATTCTTCACGCAGTCCACTAAATTGGGATGGTGCGATATCAGGGGGGGGGTGGTACCTCCCAAAAGGGGGTGGGGCTATCGATGGCATATGCTGCTGGTGATAAGACAATACCCGAATACCCGAGATGGTCCGCATTAGGTTCGATGGCTGGATATTGTGATGCTACTTCAGCGATGTGCTTCTCCAGTAGAGTAAGAGAGATGCTGCTCGGGCGTGGGGCGCATGATGGACAACCCTCAGTGAGCTCCGCGTCTAATGTGGCCTTGTCGATTCTTGGTGATTGTGCCGACATTGTAATAAATTGTCGAGTGCCTTTTGGTCTCGATGTTGATTAGTTGTGCACTCTATTGTGGTGCTACTCGTAATCCTCTAGTATAACTAGAACTGTTCAAAGTAATAGACAACTGCTGAACAGGCAGACAACGCTATGCTATTACGATTGTTGTCTATTAATTATGAGTCTATCTATCATGATTCATTGCAATGAGAGTAGAGCTAGCTATGTCTATGACTGTGACTGGAGAGGCACTCTGTCTATGACGGGAGACTCTAGGGAGCGGTACTGCTTTGCAGTATCCATCTGGGAGTCTTCCAACACCCAATAATGCAGTAGTTTTACAAGTCAATGACCTTTGCAACAAATGTAATATCATCTCTATACCATTCTTCTTTCAATGGAGATGCCATGTTAACTAACTTTGCACCCACTTCGATCATGTGTCTGGAGAATGCTTCTTCCTGATCGGCATTATCATGTGACTGCTGCTCGACATCATCATTTTCTTCATTATCATTATCATAGGATGGTATATTAGATTCAAACAATCCATAAGCTAAATGACGGCCTACAAACTCAGCCTGTCGTGCATCGAACAATCCATCACTACCCAACAAGGCAAATACCTTCTTCTTCTTCTCTGATTCTCCTCCTCCTCCATCTTGTTCATATATGTGCTGTGACCAAAAGTTATCCAAATTCACAGCACGAACATCTGGATCAGGAATCACTCCAACTGCTGTCCATTCCCAATCACCTATACTTCTACTCATTGCCAATCCAACATCCTCGCCATGTAAACTTGAACGAACAATAACTCGACTACCACTTGGAGCTTTAGGAGGTATATGTATCTTACTACCCAATCCTTCAATACGATCACGTTCCTTTGGAAAGTGTGCTTTATGCTTTGCACTTTGATAGTGTAATGAGATTGATCCTTGTAAATGTAATTGTATATCTGGAGATCGTGACGATTGTATATACTTTGCATTAGATTGAGATATCTCTTTATTTAGTTGATTTGGTGGAGTGTAGACTACGAGCAGTTGTGATGAATCACCTGTGTTTGCCATGAATAATACATTTCCTCGTCTAAGGATGATTGTAGCTGTACAACCCCCACCTGTAGTTGGTGCCTCGTTATCGACCTCTATGAATGTTGATGTAATGATATCTATAATTGCTGATATTGTCTTGTTGTTCTCTTCAATGGGATGAAACTTTGATGGTATAGGTATGTTGTTTGTTTGTAATTTAGTTGATATACGGAGGGGAATCTCATCTGATGCAAACTGAGCTACGTCATGTCCGTTATCATCATGACCATCGAATACACCAAGAAAGAAGTTGCCTTTTGCATTGACATCTTTTAAAGCTTTACTATTTGTTGTTTTGTGATTGTCACTACTACTGAATGATGGTATCAATATAGATCGATCTTGATTGATTGGTGCTGGTTTCTTTCGATTGCTTTTATGTGTCATTATGATATGATTTGATGATGCAATGTAATGTAAGGTATTGAAATGAGTTGTGGTGTTGTTGTTCAATTGCAATTGAAGCTCAACCAATTCAATTGGACGGAGTGTACATCCAAAGCTTGAACAGATGAAGTTATTATATTGATTCTTTTGTATTGAAGTATTCTTTAGTTGCTGTGACGGCTTCTTCTTGTGCAGCAGCATATCTTGTTTGTTATTTCCTACTTTACGTACATTGTAACTTCTTAGATCCAAATCATCATTCGGTGTAGGAAGATGTTGCAATACAAAGATTGAACATATTATAATAACCACAACAAAGCATGTAAATATACCAATGATAACTTTATTCTGTAATTGTATTATACCTTGTAATTCCACAACTTGCTTTTGTAGTTGTATTTCTGATATTGGTGTGTGTTGTTGAGTAGTATGCACTCTCTTTGTAAATTGAGGAGATTTTACATTGATCTTAATCTCCTCACGAGTATCATTTGAAGCACGATGTCGTCTCATAATACCGATTTGATATAGTTACCACGGATATAGATAATTACTCGCCTACAATTTGCAATTGGGGCGATAAGATGTGCTCAAAAAGTTAGAAGCGCATGACTCCGTCAGTAACGAGCTCTGTCCGCACTATCTTTACAGTAATATTCTAGACCAACTCTGCCAATCATCGGCTAAAATACTTCACACGCTAGCATCTATGCTGCTGTATCATACCTATTAATCGATTTGAGAGAAATTTTTGCTCATTAATTGACTTACAAGTGGAATTCGAAGGTCCAGACACCACCGCAAGAGTAGAGTCTCATCATCATTCAACTCTCATGCAGTAGATAGAAAGGGCCGCTATTATATATATATATGAGGTTTAGAAACATTCTCGTGCTTCATGTAGCTACATAATGTTACGTACAGTACGGACCGTACAGTACGAACAGAGCTCATCTCAAAAATTCAAAGTCTTTTCACTTAACCATGACAAAGCAATGTACTACA
>Ga0214478_100027_pt1 | contig 59836 bp, 35 predicted proteins | sample M1_20Mar14CPVII9_2_FD_178001 | JGI IMG/M metagenome (GOLD analysis project Ga0214478, IMG submission 178001) | Marine eukaryotic communities from Monterey Bay, California, United States - M1_20Mar14CPVII9sort6BwellD7 | ecosystem: Environmental > Aquatic > Marine > Unclassified | place: USA... | reverse complement strand
TGATATAGAACATTCACCATTTGATGCCTGAGTGACGATTCGATTGACTTGATCGAGAGTCTCGCCAGCTGATGGGGTATCATTATCTAAGACTGATACAAATACTTCACTGGTAGAAAAATTGGCACTGTCGGGGCGTGCCACAAGGCCTTGGGATTCTGTTGAAAGGGGGTTTGATGTGGGAGAAGAAGTATCACCGACAGAAAGATTAGTGGCACTTAGTGCTAGTATGGGATCTCTTTGCCAATTCTTCGCCGTGCAATAGTTTCTACAAGCATCACGGCAGCAATACTCAATATACTTCCCTCCCTGTTGTGGACACGGCTCGCCAACTCTTGGACATTCTGTGTCATCCTTTGGGTTGTTGGGATCTGTAGCAGTGCAGCCAATGTAAGATGCCTTTGAGAAAAGATAATAGATTAGCACCTCAAAATTGAAATAGTGAGACAGTCATTGCACTACAGATGAAACTTACAGGTGGACAAACAAAGATTGCTGAAGGTGATGGTATCGTTGGTGCCAATGTAATGTTCTGTGGCCACGGCGAAGAACCTACTGATTCTGGATCTGTTGGAAATGGAGTGAGACGCCATGGAGTCTGCGTTGTTGGTGGTGACGCGAACGAAAACGTAGGATAGTCTGTCTGAGGTTGGTATGTTGGTGATGGAGTTGTAGGCTCTTGTGTAACATTTGTCAATGTTGATGAGCCAGGAACATATGGAATCGAAAAGGAAGTAATCTCCCCTAGCCCAAACTCTCCTCCTTGCACTATCAAGTTCCCATTTGATGTTACATTGTAATGTCCCGGAGCATTCATTCCATCTCCATATCTATCTTTCATTGTAAAACGATACATCTGATTTCCCTCGAGGCACATTGATTCTGTTCTGTCCTTGTTTCGGTCGTCAGATATGCCAGTATAAGTCTTCAATATAACGTAACCCCCAGAGTCGTTCATCTTTTGAATTTGCCACGATGTTTCACTTGGAAACTGATCAAAGACTACTACAATATCAATCCAATAGCATGTCTCTGTGGGCATACTTGATACAGACGGCAATGTTGAGGGTTGTAAAGTCACAGTGGGAGATATAGTAGGTGATGCCGAGGGTGGTTCTGAAGGAACGTAAGACGGGCTAAAGGTTGGAGATGTAGTCACGGAAGGCATCATTGACGGAGCCGCAGTTAACGGAAGTGCAAATATTGTCGTGGAATTACAAAAGAATTCCCTCCCTTCAACAATCAGATCTCCACTGGATGATACGTTATAGTATCCAGGGTAGCTGAATCCTCCTCCTGTTGGCTTCTCATCATGCATTGTAAACTGATATACACCTGCCGTCAAACAAATCGATTCTTTTCTCAACTTGAATATGTCATCTGTAGTACCACGAGATACCTTTAACACTTCGTTACTACCGACTAGATCAACTCTTTGAATATCCCATACCGAGTCCAAGGGCTCATCATCATACACAACTACAATATCAATCGAGTAACAAGTCTCGTTGGGGTCAAGTAATTGTGGTATAGTTGTACTAGTTGAATCCAATGATACGTTTGAACAAAAATAACGGTATATCCCTGATGTGGGAGTTTCAGTACGGAATGGATTAGGCGGAGTATGAGTGCCTCCAGTGGTCGCCTCTATCGTGGACCCTTGAGTTGGATGAATCGATGATGATGGAGAAGTAGATAACGATGGCATCTGAGTTGGAGTATTGGCACAGTTCTCAATGTCAAAGTAGTATACCTCATCCTCATTTGTTGTCTCATTATATGTTGCTGCTAGTATTTTTCTGTTAGACACTTGTAATTGTCTATACCAATTGTTCAATGCTAGCTGTTCTTCCCAAGAATCATTATTGTCAAGAACATAAATGTGTGTTTGATTGATACCTCCAACTGCCAATAAGTCACTGTCATGAGCAATTGATGTTGTGGTATAGTCAACATAGCCATCTAAGACCGATTAGAAAGAAATGGATCGGAATTAGTAGACATTAGACTTATAGCATGACGAACAAGGAAACAACTTACCACCTCTATATGATGGTATACATCCGTCACCAGTGATGTTATAAAACTCTTGGAGAACATATGTCTGATGATAGCTTTGACTCAAATCTTGCTCATGGTAAACATAGAAACCCTCCGGTTTGTATCTGTAGCCAGATCCGGTGCAATCTGAGTTCCTCAATGTAGTGTACATAAGATAATCTTCTTTGAAAGTCATTGATATTTGTGAGCCGATCAGAGAGTCTTGGATACGCATGTAACTTTTGTTCAATCGATCGTATTTGTATATATCAATCCTTTCATCAAAAACCTTCGTTTGTACAGCAATTGTACCCCCTGATATAAAACATTCCCAAGCGCCTTCTCCTGGTAGTTCAAGAGAGTGGATTTCTTTCCATTCGCCATTATGGTTTTCAAGTACATGAAGATCATAATTTGACAATATACTAACAGCATCTCCATCAATATCAATAGAGCTACCAAAACCATACACCTTACCACTATGCCTCTGAGACTCAGGTATTGGAAGTGGGTCTCCCTTTTCCCATACTCCAAAATCATTTTGTTTAAAAACAAACACATGACCAGTTCCTCCACCATTCGATTCGATTTTTGAGAAAGGAAATCCTACCATAGCTATATTGCCAGATAATGCAACTGAAATCTTGGACTGACTAGGATCCCAGTTGCCATTGAAAGTACCTACTTCACCATAGTCTTCAATGTAATGGTTGTTAGACTCCCATCGACCTTCTTTCAATAGATAGAACATGATATGTACATTGGTTGTATCTGATTCCCTTGTAACTACTACTGCATTCAATTTGTCCATTGCAATCATAGTCTCGAATGGTTTGTCTACTTTGGACATATCTAACTTCTGTACATTTGTGGATACTGTCAAAGCACACTCGGATGGAGAAGAGGAAGGTGCCAAACTAATAGATGGGGCTGGGGATATAGATGGAGTTGTCTCTAGTACTGATTGGGTGGTAATGACGGTATTTCTTTTACCGAAATGCGTTCCAACTCCAATAGCAATAGCCAATACACAAGCTGCAAAGAGGAGAAGGAACCCCACAAATCGTTTCCTCTTCCACCAAGGCAGCCACGGTTCGGCATTAAACACTACACCATCCTCGCTCTCCTCTACAAGGAATGCCTCGGGTATTATAGGAATAGATTCACTCTGTCCTTCTTCAAGAGTAGTTGCCATCTCGTTTCGTGCTCTGTCCACAGCAACTGATGTTTGATTTGCATTATTACCCCCAACAAGAGACGAATTAGTATTGTTTCCTACCTCCTCACTCCCTACAATAACTTCGCCACCATTTCTATCCCTTAAAGAAGATGGAGTTGTAATCGTAGTATATAATACTGTATCGTTTTCTAAATCATCACTTCTTGGGATAGCTAATGAATCTCTTCCTCTCCCAATATCATTCCTCGGAATCTGCCGACTCTTTATCTTTGCATCTCCCTCAATATCTAAATCTGCTACATTGAATGGCATCGGAGCATCTTCATCATCATTAATTGTATCAATCCTTGTTTCCAATGCAATCTTTCTCTTGATATCACTATCATCGAACGCCTTAGTGGGGAGAGGAGGGGCAGTAGAATCTTCAATTTGTTCGAGCTTGCCCTTCGTCTTCTTGTCTGCTATCGATGACGAATCTGGTATAGATTCCAACGTTGCAATTGGAGGTAGAGGACCATTTTCATCATCATGCATTTGCACTAAACCAATAGAAGGTTGAGATTGGGTATATCCCTGCTCGGTTTCAGTATGACCATATGATGTGTTCAAATTTGCAATTAATGTAGATTGTTCGGTATCTTCTTGCGGCGGAATGGTATGCAATACATTACCATCGTAATGAGTAGCAGATGTAGTAACAGTAGGAGGAGAAGATATATGCGATTCTATACGAGCTTCAATAATATTGTTCGTAGTATCGACATTGTCAGAAGTACTATTGTTCTCGACATCCGACGATAATGTCGTCTGAAAGATACCTTCTTCTATATCTTTTTTAACAGGCATTTTGAGATTATTATTAGATGATAATATACTGCTCTGTAATCTAATAACACCTACTATCGTCAGCTAATAATTATGGTTGGGCTGCTATTGCCGCCCTCTTGCAATAGAAGATAGTACATCTTGCCAAGTCTTGCCAATATAAGACCAAGATACCAGTGTATCGCCATTTATTCACAAAGAGATAGCCCGAGCAAGTTTTATGGGTGATGGGGGCTTCCCTCTTCATATGATCACTACAGTTGACGAAAGACATTGACAAATATATTATATTAACATGTACTTAAGTTAACCTAATAATAATATGAAAACACATACTGACAAACGAAAACAGTCTCCCGCAACACCCTAAGCCTTAAGTTAAAGACTCTTTTTTCTCCTCCGAATAGACGGCATTTTCTTGAGCTTTCCTGGTAAACTCTTCACCTTGCTTAGCTTCCTCGAAATACTGCTACTGCTACTAGTACTGTTTACACTCTGGTCATCATCTGAATCTGGCGACTTAGTACGATGTGATGAAACTCGAGAAGAAGGGCGGTCTGATATTGATAAAAGAGGAGTCATAACATCACCACCTTCTTCTTCGTCACTATCGGAATGTTTACCACCATTTATCATTGTGGACTCGAAGCCCTCATCATGACTATGTACCACGACATCTCCAACTTCTACCTTCTCTTGTGCCAGTTGTATGCATCTTAGTGTAACGAATGACTTTGTCATACTACTACCACTCCGTAGTTCCAATTCCAATAATCGTTTCCGTAGCAACTTTTCCAATGAGAACTTTGCACTACCAAGACAATCATCTCTGCCAGTACTATTCTTATCGTACACATCTACTGAAATGAGATGTCTTGCAGGCTCAGCAATGTTATGAAAGTCTCGAGACTCATTCCAAGTTGGCATTGTATCATCCTTGATCATGGCTGTTTGCCATGAGGGTGCACGTTGCTCTTGTTGATTGGCATCATTGAACTTTACTAATTTGATGATACAATATAGATCTGGGACATCATCTTTCTTGCCAAATCGTCTCTTCTTTATACTAAAGCCTCGTCCCCTAACGGCAGTGACACGAATCGTCACACAATCTTCATATACTGAACTGTACATTGAACCATGATTCTCGGTTCCGAATGGATCTGCTTGAGGGGCTTCGACTCTGCTTTTGTTTGTGGCAGCGGCCCACTCCAACCTGGCATCTTCTGATTGCATTCCACTCAAAATTACTCGAAATTCCAACTTTGCCCCCTTGTCACCTATTGGCCGTGTCTGTGTAATTGTATGCCGGTACGCCCTGAGCAATTCGTCGTGGGTAACAACCATCTTTCCAAGTGTTCCGTGACCGGGGGTCCCATTTGCCCCATCTGAATCAATCAATGTAAAGGTAATATCATTTTTCTTGTCGGAACAGTGACTACCCCTCCTGGTCACTAGGGATGTAGTTGTCTTTGCCACAGATGCACCGGCGGTTACCAACGATGACCCTGCCGTTGTTGCTAAGGATGTACTCATAGCCAGGATAGAACCACGCTTCATACCATTAGACTTGGGAGATTTAGGGGTAGAACCACCAAAGGCGGCCGCGGCCGCAGCTACTGCATCCTCCTCTTCCTCCTTTGACTTCTTATCCTGTCGTAACATGGCAGCACTTAAGGGTATGTGGAATACCATGTCATACATTGGATTGAGGGCATCGAGACCGGGGTAATCAGTCACGGTACCAGTATAGAATGTCTTCTTATGCTCACCCTCTCCGTATCTGACCTTGATATACGTGGCCGCATCTTCCTTGGGGATTGGGATATCAAATGCCTTGGTAACAATAACCGTGGCCAATCCACACAACTCGTTCTTACCCTCATACTTCTCCGACCCCAATCCATCGGGAAACGAGTGTAACTGTTCTGATAAATGAAACAACTCAGCCGAGACTGTAATGTAACATCCCGTCTTCTCCCCATCCAATTCCAACTCAACCTCGCACATCCCATCGTTGGGCTCCTTAAACAGGTCACGAACTCGTACCTCAAACTTTCCCAAGAAATCGTCAGGATCAATCGGTGTCTTATCCTCATCAAACACTTCCACATATACCTTTTGATCCATATCATACAATATAAAGTCACACCATTCATCTTCCCAACACGGTTCAAGATTATCATATTGAGTACTTGTTCGGAATGGTGGACGGAATGCGTTACTCCCTCCCAATGATATGACACAGTATGTATCAGGTATATCATTCAACAGCATCTTCTTGAGTATAGTAAATCCCCGTCCAGATACAGCTTTTAATCGTACCATCCCCACAGGTGGCTGATACGTATCAAGGTAATCATAACTACCTAAATCCATCGGCATAACCATCCTATTAGGCAAAACCAACATACTAGCCATGGAACTCTGTACAACCTGTAATATAGCACTTTCCACAAATCCAGCCTTACTTGTTAAACTTTTCATTGCACCACTAAAATCTAAATCAATCTCGGGTGGATTTGTAAAACCATATTGTATTGCCGATATTACTGGTAGTTCGGTTGTTAATGGACTTAGTAGGATGTGCATCCGACCTTTTAACTTGATTGATTTAACACCGAATGTAACCTTGGCGGATTTGGTAAGTGTGGCTTGTAACATTATATCACAGTTACCATCCCATACCACGTCTACATCAATTTGAATCCCTGAGAAATATGTCGGAGAGTTGATGAACACAAGATGTGAGCATAATCGTCAGAAGGCCCACACACAAACGCCCAAACAAACACAACACACAATAACTACGTACCAGCCTGTTTATTATCCCTATTCTTAATATCAGTAATACCATCACCATCAACATCAACCAATCCTGCCAAATCAACTCGATGGATAAACATATTTTTCGTTTCTATCGGCACGTCTCCTAAATCTAATTTCACAAAGTGTAATGGTACCTTTAAATCTTTTAATGTCGGTTCCAATGTTTCCTTTATGGAGTTGGATATTGCAATGTTTACATGATTCCACATTTGTGAAAATATGGCTGTTAGGAAATTACCCGAGGCTGGTACTCCATTTTGTATGTTGGCTAGTGATGCTGCTAATGATGTTGATAAGTTGGATCGTTCAGAATTGTCAAGTAAAAGAGAGTTACGACCTTTGGAATTCATTTCATTTGCAAATGGATCATTATCTTGATCTTGTGGTGCCAATTGTTTGGATGATTTCTTCTTAATTAGCTCATCTTGTTTCTTCTTCTTTTTTGATTTTGATTTACATTTTTCAACTTGGCAATATAAGTAATAATTGTAGGCTGCCATTGCTATACATGTTAGGAGTATTGTTGTTGCTATTAGTTTAATATCTCGTATGAAGGTCGATATATAACTACCTCCTTCATTGCTACCATCGTATGGGAGGTAGCATATCTTTTGGTCATTAATTATTGTACAGTTCTCCATTTTGTTTTTGTTATGTTGTTGTCGGAAGTGATATTTAATGCTGCTGATATATCTTACTATTAGTAGAGATTAATGTATATAATATGGGCCTATGTATCAAATAGAGAGAGCATATCATGTAAGTATTAGTCCGAGGTCGAAAATAATAAAAATAAAACGAACCCAACAAAAATTCAGATATTGTACTCTGCAAGGCATTATATATCCCGCCACGAAGATGCACACCGTCAGGATCGAATGTGATTATATAGAAATACTAACAATTCTGATCAGAGTAAGCAGTGATATGAATCGTTCATATATACCATATACCCAACCAAACATACTAATGAGAACAAGCCCGACCCGCCCTGTCGGTATCTCCGTCCAATCGATTAAACAACCTAAGAGTACTACTTACCTTTCTCACAATTCTTTCACACCATCACCTACATAAACAGTAGGTATCGATATTTGCAGCCAACTCAGCTATGAAATCTACTAATAGAAGGCTCAACCTCTGCTCTTAAATCACTCAACTCTTAAAATATCTTTGTGAATAAATGGCGATAATATTGATTGGGAGTCTTTTAGGTTTAACTGGGACAATGTATTCAAATTTTATAGGTATATCAGAGAGAAAATTGTTCATATTACCTTTCAATTATAACTCTATGATGAACCTTCGATCGTAAGATACTTTTTGAGCACAACTCTTTATTAGGTGATTATATAGCGCTATGCACAAAAAGTATCTCACGACTTACGTGTAGATTTTTTGTAATAGAAGAAATAAAGTTAAAGGTATCTCAGAGAGAAAGTTGAGACATTACCTATAAAATTTGAAAACATTGTTCCAATTAACATTGAAAGACTCCCAATTAGATTTAGTAGAGTACCTTAATGTTGGCAAGACATACATGGCAAGATGTTACAATCGTTCTATTTGAATTTGCAGCGGCACCACTGAGTGGATTGGCCTCGACCATAATTCTGATAATAGCAATTGTGTCTACATTTAAGAGCAGTAGTTCATATAAAATACTCTCAAAATGCCTCAAAAAGATATAGAAGAGGGGATTCCGACAACACATGTTGAGAATAATGATACTACATCTGACAATATCAATACTACTACCAACATTGAAGCTCGTACACAGTTACCTTTACTTTCTACTCCTACTGTTTCTACATCTACTACTCCTCAGCATGGTAATGTATCTCATACCTTGCCGCCACCAGAAGATACCGACCAATCAACAATAATTGCAAATTTGCAAAACACATCATATGGTCATAATGAAACCGAGCAATATATACAACCTCAACCTGCCGGAGGTCTACTGCAAATACACGATGATGATATTGGTCCTCTTCCTCCAATTACAGCGTTGGAATCTATATCAGATTCATCATCAATAGCAGGCAAGAAGACGAAGGGCAAGCTCGAACAAATTGAAGATTCTACTGCCCCTCCTCTTCCCACTAAGGCGTTCGATGATAGTGATATCAAGAGAAAGATTGCATTGGAAACAAGGATTGATACGATTAATGATGAGGAAGATGCTCCTGTTCCCTTTAATGTAGCGGATTTAGATTTAGAGGAAGATGCAAAGATTAAGAGTTGGCAGCTTAATCCTCAATCTGAAAGTGGAAGAGATTCAATAGCAATCCCAACAGATTTAGAAAATGATACGGAAGTTTACACTACAGTTACAACCCCATCTTCTTTAAGGGATAGAGATGGTGGTAGAGTTGGGGGTATAGTGGGGAGTGAGGAGGTAGAAGAGAATACCAATTCATCATCTCTTGTTGAGAGTGGGGATAATAATGCCAATCAATCAGTTGCTATGGATAGAGCCCGTAACGAGATGGCAACTACCCTTGAACAAGGACAGAGTGATTCTATTCCTATAATACCAGAGGCATTCCTTGTTGAGGAGGAAAGTGAGGATGGTATAGTTTATGATGCAACCCCTGTAGAGCCAACTCTACCTTGGTGGAAGAGGAAGCGGTTCGTCGGTTTCCTTCTCCTCTTTGTAGCGTGTGTATTGACCATTGCTATTGGGGTTGGGACATACTTTGGTAGACAATCACAACCAACTGATAGTGGTAGTACCATTATCTCAATCGAGTCATACCCATCAATATCTCCTGCTCCGTCGACAAGTTTGGTACCATCATCATCACCTACTGAATGTGTCAATCAAATCATGACATCGAATGTGCAGAGAATAGATTTACAGAATCACCTTTTGATCGATAACCCACAAAAAGTGAAGATAGCTGTAGATGGAACGAATATGGTAGTAGTTGCATTAGATGGAAAGTACTGTAAAAGAATATGTACATACAGTGGCTGTAAATGGTGTGAGGAATATGAAGGACCAGTATTTGTGACTTTCTACTCATTAGATAATGGAGATGAATGGCAGAGAGTTAGTGCTCCTTTTCGAGTGGATGATCTGGGTAGTTCATCGTCACTGGCACTGTCAGGTTCCACCGTGTTTATAGGATTCGAAGATGCCAATGACGAAGCGGGCACTGTACTCGTTTATGAGAAGAATCTATTTGGGGAATGGGATAGAGTAGAAGATCCATTTATTCGTGATACCAAGTCAACAAGACGCACAACATCATATCATCCTGGCCTCCTCAAACAACGCAACTTTGGGAGTTATGTAACTATTGATGGAGACCTAGCCTGTGTTGGCGAATACAATTGGAATGATAAGAAGCAATGGGCACATCTATTCCATCGAAGTAGTGATAATTGGGTGCAAATTGAATCATTTGCAATTGGTTTACAAATTGAACCATTTGAAGTTGATTTTGGTAGTGTATACAAGTACTGTTCCATTGCCGGGGATATTATGGTCGTGCGTAACTCGACTGATGAGGGCTATCATAAACTGCAGCTCTACAAGTATGACATGGATTTGAATGAGGCTATCGCTATTCAAGATCCAATAGTCACAGGTGATGGCTATATAGAAGAACAAACCTTTGTCAGTGACGGTACCAATTATACACAATCATTTATAAGACCCCTTCCAAGGGCAGCTTATTCTGGGATTCATGACTTCAGTCTCGTTTCGTCACTGGAATTGAGCAAAGAGTATCTTGTTTTTAGGAAGTATTATACACATGACGGTATCTTTATCTATCATGTAGATGAAATCAATCAAACATACTCAAAACAGCAACAACTCAACATTACTGGTCCATCCGACAACTCATTAGCAATAGACAATGATATCTTGGTAGCTGGTGGGGACAATGAGACATATATCTACTCATTACAAGATGGTGATTGGGTGGAGAGTATTACATTAGCTCAATCATTTGACAACTATCAACTTTCTGGGCGGAATATAATCTCCACAAACTCTGACGAGTCTAAAGCTGACGAGATATACTCCTTCCATATTCAAGACTGTATACAGGAAGCACCTACTCAGACTCCATCCGTCTCTCTGGCTCCGAGTACATCCCCATCATTATTTCCGAGCATGAGTCAAGTGCCATCTATTTTGCCATCATCAACGTCATCTCCTACCGTGACATGTTACTGGATTGAAGTGGCAATTGATGCTTCATTTCAATATGGAACTAGCTGGGGGCTTTATAGAGTTGTTGATGGCAGTGATGACAAAGAGGAGGTAAAGTCACATTTATACACAGCTGGTGACAAGGAATGGTCTTGTCTACAAGAGGGTGAGTATGAGTTCATTATCCGTGGTTCTGTCAACCCGAGACTTGGAGATTGCGAGTTTAAAGAAGGAGATTATACCATTACAACATTAGATGATATTAAGATTGAACTACAGAACATCGTCGAGGGTGGAGGAGCTGTAATTGGTAGTTGTGACTTCTACGACTCGACATACTTTTCCATGCCGTATGCAATTGCTCCAAGCATGGAGCCCTCAACATCGATGGACCCAACACTGAGTCCACCTCCAACTAGGAAATGCCATCAGATTGAAATCGGTATTGTTTGTGATGATTTCCCAAGTGACATATCATGGGAGTTACATAAATCTGTTAATGGCAATGGTAAAGAGTTAGTCAAATCACAGACGGCATTAATGGGAGATACTTCAAATTCCACATCTATCTGTCTACCAGAGGGAGAGTATCAGTTTACAATAAATGACATTTTCGGAGATGGGATAGAAGCTCCAGGTTATTACAATGTAACATCAGATGGGAACTTGATAGTACAAGGAGGAGAGTTTGGGCTAGGGGAGATTACTTCATTCCCCATACCTTATACTCCTGGCTCACCAACATTGACCAACGTTACACAAGAGCCTACAACTCCATTGCCATCATACCCACCACAGACTCCTTTTCCTACATACTCGCCAGCATCATAGAAATCTTGAGGGGCTGAGGAGAAAAGGAAGAGTTGTTGGTTGATAGATATCTATGCTCATGTGTCCTATTGCAATTGAGCTAGCTATCAATTGTACTAGTAGTAAATAAAGTAATGTCGACATACAAGTAGTGAACTGTTGTCGGTATCTCCCCTCTTGTCAAAAGCATTCAACTATTGTTACACTTTAGAGTCATCGATGCACTAAAAGTAGAAGATGATCTCCTCCAGATCAGGACTGAGGTATTCGTCAAGTATGGAAAAACATATTGAGCTCACCTTTCTTCATTTATCAACACTAACACATAACGAATAGTGGAATCGTCAATACCTCTTTGTGAATAAATTTCTTCGCGAAGAAGATTAAGTGACTTTTTTCCTTCTCATTTATGTGCATCATTTTTATTATTGAGCCTCTCGTCGGCCTCTCTAGTTCATAGAGTGGGTGTAATGAATTGCAATTGTTTATATAGATAGGGTATACAGCTGATTAATACTGTTGAAGGGTGAGTTTGATTCGAGCTACGCCTTTTGTGTGGGAGATAATTTTATTGCAATGATTTATTGCAATGATGAAGAAAATTATTGGTATTATCGAGGTAATTAGATAGTTATGTATAGGTCAATGCAGTGTTGTGTTATAGTGTGTGCCGGGTGTAGCATTGGGCACTAGAACCGGTTTAAGGATAAGGCTGCGCTGTGTGGAGTGTATGGGCGGGGGTCTATAAAGTTTAAAGTTGTTTAATTTCATTGCAAAGAACAATTACTCGCGATTGTGTTGGTTGGAATACATCACAGGATCATTGGAATTTGAGTGTTGTTGTATTAGTGTAGGAGGCAGATATATGTATTTGAGTGGCTTTAATACTCGGTCTGGGGCGCTTATTATTATTGTGCGCATAAATTTATTTTGTGCTATGCTCACATACACATATCTCTACCAAACTCTCTTTTATCTCCCCTCAGTCATAAGTCATATATCATTGGATTAAATCAGACTATTACATTAAGTTACAAATTGCAATTGGAAACCTATACATATCAGAGTATATTGTATACGAAGTTTACATATACGGAGTTTAATACAAACATTAAAAATCTCAATCAACTAGTGCCATATTATACAAAAAATAACACAACACAATATAACACAAAAATATGGGTGGATCAGAAGATGAAGGATCAGGAACAACAGGCTCACCGCCCTCTTCCAAATCATCTAAATCATCATCTAATAAATCTTCTTCATCCCGACGAAGATTAAACAAATCCGATGGAGATTTTACCCGTAGAGATAGTTCCGATACTGGAGATTCTAGTAGTAGAAAGTTAAAGAAGAAGAAATCAAAAACGAGAAGATCGTCACAATCACAAAGTGATAATGAAGGTAGTTTAACTGATATTAATGGTGGAAGCAAGAGTAGCAGTGGCAGGAGAAAGTCTTCAAGTAGCGGTAACAAACAAAAGAAGAAAAGTAGTAGGGAATTAAACGAGAGTAATCACAGTAATGGCGGTAAGGACATGTCGAATAGATCGGGTGCATCTACTCCCTCTTCGAATGACAATGGTCCTACTACCAACACAGGAACATCGGAGGTACGATCGGCAATGTATAAAAAGGCATCCAAACGTACCTCCTTCAATCCGGATAGTACTACTACAATCGAAGCTCAGGAGAGACAGCATAGCTCAGAAAATGATTTACTTAGTAGAGCAATGGGTAAATCTATACCGCCACCACCCAAGCCTGCATTAAAACCAAGCAAGTATGGTAGTGCCTCCTCTGCCGTTGGCGGTGGAAATGGTGCGGGGAGTAAGAAGAAGTTAAGCTTTGGCGGCAATGAAGATAGTGACGACGATTCTAGTGATGATGATTCACTACCCAAACCAATGTTTCAAATTAAGGGTACGCCCGTGGTGGATGATGATGATAGTAAATTCGAGGTTGAATTGAATAATAGTAAGGTGGCACCTCCTCCCTCGGGAAGTGGTGGAAGTGGAAATGGTAGGGGTATGCCCAAACGTCGATTTTCATTATCAGCTAGTAACTTAACAAAGGCTGATAATAAACCACAGGATGATAAGGATGGGAAAGGTGGGGGACGACCACGACGATTGTCAAGATCATTAGAACAACAGGGAGATGATCAACAACAAGAACAATCATTTAATCCCCAAAGAGTTAGACCACGGTTAGGTTCACGTCAATCGTCTAAAACATCCAATAGGTCAGGTGAGGAATTATTAAAATCATCCATAACACGTCCTGGTATACAACGACGACGATCTGTCGGTAGTATGTCAAGTAATTCACGTCGTGCCTCCCTAGATGAAGATGGCAATCCCCTACCACTGGAATTAATGGATGTTGAATCACTCAAGGCCAAACGATCATTAGTACATATGAATCAACATAAACATATACGACGATTGAAAATGTCAGTTGAAAATCAAACATTTATACCACCGAAATCCAAACATTCCAGTATATTTAATAAAGCGGCACATAAAATGTCAATGCAGATTGTTAATTTGACATTATGGACATATCAAGCATCATTTTTACCGGTTATGTTATTCTTCCTGGCATTTTATATAGTGAATATATTCATTTGGGCAGCAGTGCTAGATGCAGTTGATGTGGCCAGTGGTGGACAATGTATATTTGATGATGCTGATCAAATGTTAACACGACGGGATAGATATGAGTATGTATTTGAATTGTCTTGGGCGACATTTACTACTGTTGGGTATGGTACTGTTAGTCCGAGTGGTGAGGCTACGGGGTGTTATGCTATACGATTTACTTGTGCCTTTGTTGCTTTTATTGGTATCTTATTTGCTTCGGTAAGTACACAAGAGGGCGGGGTGTGTGTTGTTTGTTTGCAGGTACCTTGTCTTACCGTCCATGCCCTATATTTCCATACACACCACTCAGCAAACTGCGGCAATCATGTACTCCAAGTTAATGAGAATGCTTGCCAAGGCACATGTTACATTCAGTTCAACATTGTGTGTCCAGTATGGCAAGGGTAATGAGGGTAGTACCGTACGACATGGCCAATTGAACTTTCGTGCATCAGTTGCAACACCTGCCATGTTGGGCGGTAAATCTATTGAAGATTTAATGAATGAAGATGATGATAATGAAGACGACGAACAAGAGGTGTCAGGAGGGTCGGATGATGGTTTCCCCGTCATTGAATTCCGTATGATTAATGACCGTGCCAATCACGAGGGGAGTGAGATATGGGATGCTCAGATTAGTGCCATTGTTCAATTGAACAAGGAACAGAACATTAACTCTCCATCTTCGGCATCAAGGATAACGAACAGCTATACCCTCAAGGATAAGGCCACGGGAGGAGAGTCACTACAGCACAATCTCGATAAGAAGGTATTCTACCCTCTTACACTATCTCCCGATTCACATCCTCATTTTAGTAGGATTTGGTATGCAAGGCATACACTTAACGCCGAGTCACCGCTGTTGAAACGAGAAATTAGGGATATGATTGTGAATAATGGAGGCAAGTGGGATAAAGACTTGAATTGTTGGGAAGAGATTCGTGAATGTCTAAATGAATTCTGTTCACTTCGAGTGACAATTAAGGGTACATCGGCCGTATCAGCGAGTGACGTGTACGGTGAGTATGTATATGAGTTTGAGGATGTCTGTGTGGGTTGGAGATTTGCCAATATGGTATATGAAAAGCCACCAAAGAGTTGTATGGGCTTCGGAAGTAAGGATGGAGAAACAAGGACAAAGATAGACACGGCACTACTTCATGATATTGTGCCGCAGCCTGGTGGGGATCACGAACCTCTTCACGAAACGAGTGGAGCTGGAATAAAGAATTGGTTCAGTAGTAGTAGAGGAATAATAGGAGTATAGCAAGTGATTTTATTCATTAGGTATCTTAATATCTTTACATCTAAACTAAGATCTAGGACGGAGAAAGTTGAGTGGTAAACATGAGTTGAATGATAGCTCTAATTTCCAGGATATGCAGCTGAACATGAACTCGATGCTCAAGTTGATATGATCAAAATGTAGAAAAGGTATATGAGAGGTACATTCTGTGCTTTCAGGGCAGCTTGATATTAGAGCCTGATATGGAGGTCGAAAAGGAGAGGGTGCTCAACGTTAAATTATGGAGCCTTTGACATTGTGGATGCTTTACACACACAACAATTCTCATTAGGTGTATTCCCTGCCTCTCCGTCGTTGCCATACGCTCCACACCATGCTTCATTTCCAGGAAGTGCATACAAATCACACGAACCACCATACAAGTCCAAAAAGTTTGGTGTATCGATGCATTCTTCTTGTTGTTGTTTTGAAGCAGGAAGAGATGTACTAGTAGTTGGCTAGTCAAAAGAAAGAAAAGAGTATCAGCGGATAAGGATATTACACATAAATAAAAGAGAATAAGATATCGCATGACTTACCACTTGTGAAGACTGACAATCAGAAGCACAAAAGGGTCCGGTCTGAGCTTCGTTGGGTTTATCTTGATATGTACAGTTTGAGTTGGTGAAGATATTATCCGCTTGTGTGTATGGGAAGCTATCTCGCCATGAACATAGATCTTGATTGAAAGAAGTTGCATCTTGAAACATCGCCACCATATAATCAACACTCGAAAGATCAAAGCTTGACACGTCTTGATTGAATGAGCTCGCATTTTTGAACATAGCCCGCATATTAAGAATACTCGATATATTGAAGCTTGACACATCTCTGTTGAAGGAACTGGCACTTGCAAACATCCACTGCATATTAGTAACGCTCGAGGTATCAAAGCTGGACACGTCTTGATTGAAGGAACTTGCATCTTGGAACATTAAGCTCATATCAGTAACGCTCGAGGTATCAAAGTTAGACAAGTCTCCATTGAAGGATGTTGCACCTTCAAACATCCACTGCATGTTAGTAACGCTTGAGGTATCAAAGTTAGACAAGTCTTGATTAAAGGAACTTGCACCTCTGAACATGAGCTGCATATCTGTAACTCTTGAGGTATCGAAGCTTGACACTTCTCTGTCGAATAAGCTGGCATAAGTGAACATGTACCCCATAGATGTAACGCTTGACGTATCAAAGTTTGAAACACTGCCGTTGAATGCTGATGCACCATAGAACATCCTGTACATATCAGTAGCACTAGAGGTATTCCACCCATTGATATCTTCGTTGAACGTATCCATATAATCAAACAAGTTTGACATGTCTTTAACATTTTCGACACACCATGAGTTCATTGGCCACTCGTAGACTTGAGCAATCTCACATTCTTGATTCTTGGCACAGTCTTGACTAACATAATCACGGACTGCATTGTAAAGAACACCGTATTGACCACCATCGTCTGGACCAAAACATTTCAACTGGAAGTTGTGATTGCTCACCGTATTCTTGAGATAAAAGTGAGCCGGGTCGCTTTCATTCTGAACAGTGAGGGTATAGTCGTCACAGGAAGTGGATCTTGAACATTTCCTGTACCAATTATTGTTTGAATCACCACTTTTACCATATTCAAATGAGACACAGGTAGAATCATTCGTGCAGCTGTTGGCACATTCTTGTACACTTCCTCCATAGGTATGACCTAGTTCATTTCGACCTTTACAGCCTCCAGTGCTGAAATGTGTGTACCCAGCAATCTGTTATAGTCAATAGAATGAGAAAGAACTGTGAGTGGATCATTCTCTAGGAATCATCAACACATAAATAAAGGAGAAGAAGATAAAAACTTACGACTTGTGGAGGTTGACAATCAGAAGCACAAAAGGGTCCTCTCTGAATTGCATTAGGTGTATCTTGATATGTGCAACCAGAGTTGGTGAAGATACTAGCCGTTTCTGCTGTGTATGGAAAGCTATCTCGCCATGAGCATAGGTCTCGGCTGAATGCTGTGGCACCATAAAACATCGACCACATATCATTAACACTTGAGATGTCAAAGCTTGACACATCTCTGTCAAATGAGTTGGCTTCCCGAAACATGCCAAACATATAAGCGACGCTTGAGGTATCAAAGTTTGAAAGATCTCCATTGAACAAGGTTGCCTCCTCGAACATGTATTCCATATTAGTAACACTCGAGGTGTTAAAGTTTGATAAGTCTCTATTGAAAGAGCTAGCACCCTGAAACATGGCGGCCATATTAGTAACACTTGAGGTATCAAAGTTTGATACATCACTGTTGAACAAACTTGCACCACTGAACATGTTGCTCATACGAGTAACTTTTGAGGTATTAAAGTTTGCAACACCTCGTCCACCAAATGATGATGCACCCCTGAACATGTCTTCCATTTCAGTAACGCTTGATGTATCAAAGTTTGATACATCTCTGTTGAAGGAAGTTGCACCTCTGAACATAGCTCCCATTCGAGTAACGTTTGATGTGTCAAAGTTTGATAAGTCTTGGTTGAAAGAGGTTGCATCATTGAACATACCGCCCATATCAGTAACACTTGACGTATTAAAGTTTGACACATCACCATTAAAGGCAGTTGCTCCACTGAACATGTATCTCATAGTTGTAACACTTGAGGTATCAAAGGTTGACACGTCTTGATTGAAAGAGCTCGCTCCAGCGAACATACTACCCATATCAATAACACTCGAGGTGTCAAAGTTAGACACATCTTGGTTGAATAAGCTTGCTCCATTGAACATTCCGTACATATCAGTAACACTTGAGGTATTCCACCCATTGATATCTTCGTTGAACGTATCCATTTCATAAAACAAGTCTGACATATCTTTAACACTTCCAACACACCACGAGTTCATCGGCCAGCCATAAGTTTGGGCGGTGAAACATTTTTCATTATTGGCACAGTCTTGTCGAACATATGCACGAACTGCATCATAAAGAACTCCCTCATGTCTACCATCTTCTTCACGAAAACATTCATATGTGATATTAGTGGGTATAAGTAGTGGTGCAGTTGAGTTTGTTTGTGGTGGAGTATTATTGGATGATGTCGATAACGATACTCCCAGAGCAACTGCCAATGTACTAATAATGACAATAACCAAACCAAAGAAGATCTTAGCCCATCGTTGTTTCCACCAAGGTAGAGTTGGCTCGACAGGAGTTGCATCATATACCTCATTCTCACTTCTGCCATCATCTTCGTCATCACTATTATCAACTTTCCATGCTACTGGTATGTGTATATCTTCTTGTCTTGCTTCTTCTTCTACCACTGAAACATCATTAATACTACCCGCCGTATCATTATTATTAGTTCTTGTTTGTGATTCTATATCTCGACGAGCAGCCCTCGATTCAATATCCTCCCAACCTCTTCGGTTTGCATCCCCTCTTCCTGTATTTGTATTATCCGACATACCTTCGCCTCCCTCAATAACTGCTGATGGTTCGTATATTGAATCTCTATCCAAGGGTGGTGGTAATACGTCATCTTCATCTTCGTCGTTAGTATTAGTATTGGCAGTTGCAGGCTTTTGAATCTCATCTTTTGCAATCTTCTTTGCAATGGTATTCTCTTCAAACTCTGCTGCAACAGAATTGAATGGCGTAGGTGGATTATGTCCATCGTTGCTATTGACAGATTCTAATGAAGATCTTATCATTTCATTAGTATCTTCTGCCATATCCATCGGTAAAGGCATATCACTATTATCATCAGCATTGAATTGCAATGTATTATTAGTACTTCTGCGTGATTGATATGAACTTAAAACAGACAACCGAGGTGCAGATGGTGGGGGAGGCAAATTAGTATCACCCTCTCCTATTTGTTGCAATCCAGACGACGATATATCGGTATCAGTGTTAGTATCACGAGGCTGATCAAATGCAACATCAACATCTTCTTCAACATTATTATCCTCGTCTTGATTATCTTGATTGTTTTCATTATTTGTAGTATTACTAGACGATGACAATGACATGGTTGTACAATATATTATTATGTCAATTAATTACTCTCTTGCTTGTATATTATACGACGTCAAACTCTAGAACAACCTTATATAATATTGTGGTCTTGTCGTCTCAATCTTGATGTGTCGTGCCATTCTAGCTCAAAATAGAGATGCCCAAGACTATGAGACATTTATCATAATTTGGACGACGGACTACCCAACCGCCAACCCACTGACCCGAAAACATTATACAATTTGAATATATCAATGTTAGTATAATCATATAGAGTATGTAGTAGGATATAGGGGTATGAAGTCTTAGTAGAAAGCATCGAAGGGTTTTTAGCGATACAACAGATGGAGAGATTATGATTTGGCACTAAAGGAGAAGGTCTTATGGTGACCATGGCAGAGCCTCTAGTCTATACTATATCCAACTATTTTAAAGATGAAGAGGTCTAAAAGATTCAATATATTTATCGTCTCTCTATATCGACATCTGAACCTCCGAGTATCCTCGGGTGTTGGACAGGATTTAGTTAAACTAATGGAGTCGGAGTCTTCCTCTTCTTCAAGTTCGAGACTGACAGTGTGAGTTCTTTACACACACAACAATTCTCATTAGGCGTCATTCCAACTTCTCCATCATTACCATATGCTCCACACCATGCTTCATTACCTGGAAGTGCATACAAATCACATCCGCCATTATACAAGTATAGTCGGCTGTATCGATACACTCGTCTTCTTCTTTTTCCTCCTCAGAAGACGTTACTATTGGAAGAACTGTACTAGTAATTGCCTGGATGAAGTGAAGTCAAAAGTATCAGTCGATAAGTACACAATTTAATGAATCAAGAAGAAGAGAAGATAGCAAGACTTACCAATTGTAAAGGTTGACAATCGGAAGCACAAAAAGGACCTCGAACTGCCTTGTAAAGAATTCCATTCTGTCCTCCATCATCTGCACCAAAACATTCTCCTGTTATAGTTGGTGAAGAAGTGGTTGATGGAGCCATACTTAATGACGGAGCATTAGTTGGTAAAGAAGTGGTTGATGGAGCTAAACTAACCGGTGGTGATGGGGCACTCGTAGGCTCTAATTCTTCCAACCCAACCTTGCCATCGCCAACACAGGTGGGCACATTGCAGTACTCCCACTCCCAATCATCTTCGTCTTCATTGTAATTGTAATAACACCATGGACGATCATCAATAACAGGATCAGGATTCCTGCAAAAGTTCTCCTCGAGACCAGCATCTGGATATATTTCTGTAATCAGCCCATCATCATTGTCTGCACTATCCCACTGTAGACAATCCTTATCACACTTGATGTTTTGTTAATCGTTCCGCGGTAGTCAGCTAGGTTAAAACTTGCACACCCACAGACCAATGGATTACTTCCATCACAGAAACCCACGAAAGATGATATCCCAGAAGAGTTTGTTGCCGCTGTCTCGGGATTGTTTGATTGTGTTAGTGATATCCCCAAAGCAATTGCAAGTGCTCCTACAAAATAGCTAAAACAACTCCTAGTAGAATCCTTGTCCTCTTTTGTTTCCACCAAGGAAGAGTCGGAGTAGCAATGAATACCTCTTCCTCTATATCTTCTACCAAGAAGGCTTCTGGTATGTGAATAGCTGTATCTTCTGTTTCTTGATTGTTATCTTCCACTAAAGTAATGCCACCATTTTCATTGTTGTGCATACTTTCTTCTGCTGCTGCTGTTTGGGTATTAATAACATTTGATTCACAATTACTACTGCCACTGCCAATACCCCCTCTGTTACTCCTCCCTCAATAACGGCCCTTGATGGTATGTGCATTAATTCTTCATCTAATGAATCTGATGATGATCCTTCGCTATTTGATGGAATGTGTATTGAATCTCTTTCCGAGGGGGGTATCTCTTCTTCACTATTATCTTTTGCAATTGCATCTTGTTCAAAGACTGTAGAATTGAATGGAGTAGGCGGCGCGTATTGAATTCATCATCGATAGATTCTAGTGAAGATCTTATCATCTTATTAGACTTTTCGGCAGCGTTTAATGATGTTTCTAACATTGCAACAGGAGGTGTAGGGCAATCGTCATCTTCTAATTGCTCAACTTTTCCTATCTGCTTCGGAGGTTCGGCTGCATTTGATATCTCTTCCGCCATACCCATCGGTAGAGGCATATCACTAGTATCATCATTATCAATTAATTCTAATCCGACAATACTTCTTGGCTGATTAGATTGATCAGTATCGAGTAACTGAGGAGGATCAGAGGGCATGTTATTGGCAGTAGAGATCGTCCTTCCTCAATATCTTGATTATTGTCTTCGTTGTTGGTATTGGTATTACTAGACGATGGCACGGTGAATAATATATTGACGATAATTAATTACTCTTAGTATATAACATTAAACATGAAGCCACCAAAATATATTGGATATGGTCTTGACTGAGTTTGCCTTGTTCTAGCTCAACATTCAAAATAAGATGCCCAAGACTCTTTGAGACATTAGTGAATAATTTGGACGAACTACCCACCGCACTACTACCAATTATATCTATTGCATATCCATTTAAAATATACATACATGTTAGTAGAATGATATGTTATTGGAGCTGATGAGATAGTAGGAAATGGAGGGAGCTGTCATTGTTTTTTTTTTTCAGCCGATTTTTGGATACCATCGACGGTATCCTTAGTCAGAGGCGAGCGAGGACTCATAGTTTCTAGAACTCACGAAGGATCACTTAGATAATGTCCAATCTCTAGTTTATCAAGTAGAGATTATCAAAGGTACTGCATGATAGCATCCTTAACAGGCCCCGGCACTTCAATCCGGCGTGCATCTCGGTCAGCTGGCTCAACGTCATCATTATCATCAACTTGATCTATCTTAGCCTTCCAAAATGCTAATTCGAGTGTAGTGGTTACCTCCTTAATTTCATAGTACCTTATCAATCTAACAATCTTGTCCAGTTTTTCTTTATCTACTTCTACTAATGTCAATGTTCCCATTCTAAATTCTCTATCTCGATATGTAACTGGGATGGTAAGCTCTCCGCCTCTCCATTCTACTGCAGAAATATCATTCATCTTAGCCTCTATACCTCGTTGTCCAGCCTGAATGAAATGATTCAAACGAGTAGAAAGGCCTGGGAAACTAAATCTCCGTAACAATCTGCATCCGACAAATGCCGTTTCTTCGAAGTGTATTTCCTCGCTATTCATTTCTACCTCCCGTCCTCTTCTTAGAAATGCCTCGTAACCATCTTGAATCTGTATTTCTTCATTATTTATTACTACCTCTTGTAGACTTCTGCATCCATGAAATGCCTTGTAACCAATCTCATTAACAGTCGAAGGTAATGTGATACTTTCTAACCTAACCGTGAAACCGAATGCATCTTGTCCAATCCTCTTCAGTCCTTTATTTAATACTACCGTCCGTAAATGGGTACATTTATAAAATGCTCCATCATCAATTCCATTAACAGTCGAAGGTAATGTGATACTTTGCAATGACTTGCAACCCTCAAAGGCATTTTCTCCTATCTTTTGCAAACCCTTATTGAATACTACCTCTTGCAACTTAATACAATCTTTAAATGCATTTTTGTCAGCCTCGACGACACTAGGATGAAATCGTACATACGTCACATCACTAGGAACAGAAGATTCACGTCCGGCATAATCAAACATCACTTCTTCCTGTGCATCATCATCGCTCATCTTTTTTTTGTTGACATACCTATGATATGCACTTTTTTATTATCTTGATTGTAGACGATGGCATGGTTGTACAATATAATATATTGATCGATATAATTACAATACTCTCTTGCTGCATTTATGACGTTAAAGTAGAGCTACCAACAATCGTGCACGGTCTTGATCTGTGCTTGATTCTAGCTCAACATCAAAATAAAGATGCCCGAGACTCGATGGATGAGACATTATCATAATTTGGACGAACTACCCCGCCGTCAACAACGTACCGATTACATATCTATTATTTTATATAATATACCATTTTAGTAGAAATGATATTATATGGAGTAGAGAAGAGTAGGTAGGTACATAGTAGGTAATGATGATGGTGAGTTTTGAGGTAGGTATCCTTTCATATTTTGGCGATAGCAACCGGAGATTCACTCCTACTTGTGACTTGTGAAGTTGACTGTGGAGAGGTTAAAGATGCAATATTTGTCTACTACTCTCTCCACATATACGTCGTCTATAAGCTAACTTAACATACATTAAAAGTCTTTAACTTTAGGTACTAACGGTTACTCTACTCTCTAACTCTAAGTTCAGACTTTTAACTTTAACCATCTCTCTTCTCACTCTCTCTCTGTCTCTATCCACTAATAATCACTTACAATCTTTAAATATGTCTACACCATCTCTTTTTACTATCCAATTTATCACTTTATTGACAATCAGAAGCACAAAAGGGTCCTTTCTGGGTTTCATTAGGTGTATCTTTATATGTACAGCCAGAGTAAGTGAAGATACCATTGGCATCATTGTATGGAAAGCTATCTCGCCATGAACATAAATCTTGATTGAATAAGCTTGCACCATCGAACATTAACCACATATCAGTAACACTCGAGATATTGAAGTTCGATACATCGCCATTAAACGAAGTCGCATCAGCAAACATGGCTGACATATCAGTAACACTTGAGGTATCAAAGTTGGACACATCTTGATTGAAGGCTGTTGCACCAGCAAACATCGTCACCATAATAGTAACCCTCGAGGTATCAAAGTTTGAGACTTCTCCATTAAAGGCTCTTGAAAACTCGAACATGTATGACATTGAAGTAACACGTGAGGTATTCCATAACAAGTCTTTGTTGAATGACGAGGCCCTACTGAACATGGACCCCATTGATGTTACTCTTGACGTGTCAAAGTTTGACACATCTTGATTGAATGATGATGCATCCATGAACATGAAGCTCATGTCAGTTACACTTGAGGTATTCCATCCATTGATATCCTCATTAAAAGTTTTCATACCAAGAAATAAGTATGACATGTCTTTAACATTTCCTACACACCACGAGTTCATCGGCCAGCCATATGTTTGTCCAATCTCACATTTTTCATTATTGGCACAGTCTTGATCAACATATGCACGAACTGCATCGTAAAGAACTCCACCGTCATCTGCACCAAAACAACTATTACCTCTGGAAGAAGATAATGTAACACCAAGAACAATTGCAACTACCACAATAATAACTAGAACTACTATACCAATAATCAATACACGCTTTTGTTTCCACCATGGTAGAGTTGGCGACACTGCCTCATCTTCCACAGATGTTTGATTTGTTTTATTATCAGTAGTTTCGGGTGCATCAGCCTCCTCATTCGAAATCCCCTCTTCTACATTATTGTCAACAACAACGTCATCTGCTTCTTTGGTATTTTGGTTTGATGTCATTATTATTGTTGTTGATTGGTTGATGTGTACATCTGCTTCTTTGGTGGTATTTTCGTTTAATATGATGTACTATTAGTTGATGCATACACGATAGTGTCGGTGTTTATTACACTAATTCTTTATACCTCTAATGATATCGATATTAGGCTAGATATATGTGGTGTTGTAGGGTGTTGCAACTGATGTGTTGACAACAGATGTTCCTCCTTAGATTTATTATTGAATGGTTTGGAGAATTTCACATTTTCACTACCTTATACCACTCAAAGTCACATCGGCCAATAAAGCTTGCTATTGTTATTGTTAGATTTATTCCCTTGCTGTTGCTAGCAATTTGCTATAGTAGAGAACTCGGGCGTCCTATATCACGGCAGATAGAGATAGAAACCATACTGGCCATTCTAGTATCTAGCCGCAGTCAGGCAATGATGTTGGCGATTGGTTGGCGATACCACGATATGCTACTGTAATTAGCTGAGTAGCATATCGCGGAGATTACAGAGGTAGCGGCCAGCGGACTTCGCCACTGCCTACGCTTTATACAACTGCTGTGGCAAATGGATCTAATCTCGTTCTAGTTCTCTAGCCCACAACTTTATTTTAAAGTCTAAGTCAGTCTCTAATTAAGACTAAAGAGTTAACCATCTAAATTCACTATCTAATACTAATATCTACACTCTCAGTCTCAATCGACTCTCACTCTCACTCACTATCCACACTGATATCACTTATTATTGACAATCAGAAGCACAAAAGGGACCTTTCAGAGTTTCATTTGGTGTATCTTGATACGTGCAGTTTGAGTTGGCGAAGATATCAATTTTGTAACCTATGTATGGAAAGCTATCTTGCCATGAACATAGATCATTGTTGAAAGAGGTTGCACCATAAAACATCCTGCTCATACCGTTCATACTAGTGACGCTCGAGATATCAAAGCTGGATACGTCTTGATTGAATGCAGTTGCCTCCTGGAACATGTAGCTCATATCAGTAACGCTCGAGGTATCGAAGCTTGACAAGTCTTGATTGAATGATGAGGCAGCACCGAACATCTTTGCCATAGTAGTGACGCTTGAGATATCAAAGTTTGATACGTCTTGATTGAATGAGGTTGCTTCATAGAACATGCCTCCCATGTCAGTAACGCTTGATGTATCAAAGTTTGACAAATCACCATTGAAAGAATTTGCACCACTGAACATGAATTCCATATTAGTAACGCTTGATGTATCGAAGTTTGAAACATCACCATTGAACAAAGTTGCCTCCTCGAACATGCCGTCCATAGATGTAACTTTCGAGGTATCAAAGTTTGAAATATCTCCATTGAACAAACTCGCACCCCAAAACATGAGTGACATATCAGTAACACTTGAGGTGTTCCACCCATTGATGTCTTCGTTAAAAGTAACCATATATCTGAACAACCAAGACATGTCTTTAACATTTCCAACACACCACGAATTCATCGGCCGGCCATATGTTTGAGCAATATCACATTCTTGATTGTTGGCGCAGTCTTGACTAATATATGCACGAACAGCATCGTAAAGAATTCCATAATAACCACCATCATCTGCACCAAAACATTTATTGTTGGAAGAAGATAATGTAACACCAAGAACAATTGCAACTACCACAATAACTAGAACTGCAAGAACATTAACCAATACACGCTTTTGTTTCCACCATGGTAGAGTTGGTGATACTTCTTCCTCTTCGGCAGATGTTTGGTTTGTATTATCATCTACATCATTTGTAGTTTCGGGTGCATCAGCCTCCTCATTCGAAATACCCTCTTCATTGTCAACAACAACGTCATCTGCTTCTTTGGTATTTTGGTTTGATGACGACATTATTATTATCGGTTGATGTAAATCGATAGTGTTTCTAACTACTATACCTCGTACCTTATTAGCGGCTTATATATTTCGTGGTAGTTTACCTAGGGCGTTGTTGCAACTGATGTTTGACAACAGACGTTCCTCCTTATTAGCATATTTGAATGGTTTAGAGAATTTCACATTTTACCACTACCTACCTAGGGAAAAATATACTGGAAATAAATATATTGCAATAAATTGGGGTAAATAAGCATTGCAATGTATTTATGTATTGCAATAAATATTGCTCAAGCTTGAGCTATTGCAATAAGTATTGCTCGAACTTGGAGTATTTCAGTGTGTACAAAACTTAGAAAAATGCCTGTTTTTGTGCTGAAATGGACGCATATTGCGAGCAATATAGCAATAAATATGTATTGCTATATTGCAATAAATATTGCTCAGATTTTGAACATTGCAATAAATATTGGATACATATGTATTTTTACAGTATATATTGATCCTTAAAAATATTTCCAATAAATATGCGATATATTTTTCCCTAGGTAAGCCTTGTACCACTAAAGTCACATTAGCCAACAAAAGCAAAGCATGCTTTATATATAATGTACATAGCCTTTGCTGTTGTTAGCAATTTGCCAAGAGGACTTTGGCGTCCTAGATCACGGCGGATAGATAGAGATAGATCATATCGTCCGATTCATATAATTCAAAAGGCACAACACTAGAGAGAGAGTCTCTAGTCTCTAGCACCTTTCAGCATTTTTGGCGATAATTTGGAGATTCAATGACTCATTCAACACGTTGTACTCATCATCACTCCATATTCCTCTCCAGAGAATATAGCGCATAGATAGACTCTCAACAAATTAGCATATTAATATATTTTATATATTTCAATAATGAAAATCGCCGCCGCCGTCACACTTCTCGCTAGCTCATCTAGCGTTACTGCATTTGCTCCCTCGACTTCTTCCATATCCAACCGAGTATCAACAACTAATACCAATAATAATAGAATATGCTCAACACCCTCAACATGTCTATCAATGAATGTACCATTCTTTGCCTCGGAAGAAAAGACAGAAGAAGCACCAACAGCAACAGCAGAAGAAGAACTCGACAACATGACAGTAGAACAAGAAGTAGAATTAATGGTCCAGCAGGAATTACAAAAAACTAAACGCATCTCTAACCTACGTAACGAGAACGGTGTCGAATTCGCACCATGGATGGGTATAACCGAAGAGAAGGAGAATGAAATTCGATCCTTAATGCGTGATAAGACCGAAGCCCGGCGTAAACGTCAACTACAAGAGCAGGATGTTTCTGGTAATTTATTCCGTGATTCTCAAGCACAGGAATTAAGTGGTACGGGATTATCTTACAAGATATTAAATGGTGATGTGGAATTAACTTGGGCAACTAAAACTGAGACCGATACGAAGGGTTTCATTGTAAAACGTCGTGCTGCCAAAACGAATGATTATTCAGTTATCGCATCGTATAATGATTTTGGACCATTAGCATCCAAGGGTAAGGAGGGTGGAGTGTACCGTTATCTTGATACGACAGCCGAGCCTGGTGGATGGGTATACCGTATTAGTGAGGCGGATTCATTCGGTAATGAGGCAGATGTTTGTCAATGTTTGGTGGAGGTTGAAACTGAGGCGGAACAGAAGGGTGCTATTATTGCCGGAGTTGGATTTGGTGTCTTTGCTATTGCTGCGTTTGTTGCTGGTGTTGCCATGGACCCAATGAATGGATATTAAAAGTTGGAGAGTTGGTATGGTGTTGTAGGGGTATAGATTGAGAATGTTATTCTGATACTTTAAAGATGATTCTGTTAATGTAATATAGGATTTGGAAGATATCTGACTAGTATCCTTATAGCCTACGCCTATCACAACATAGGGGAGTAACAGTAGACGGGTATTTTAAGTGCATACATATTAGTCTCTATTTTAATACTTGAAGACTTGACTAGCATCGTATCCAGCCGCATTCAATACTCCCAGGAGCTCTCCTTGAATTTTCTTACCTTTGGATCCATCCGCTTTGTTAGGTGCACGCCCCACTGGCCCGCCCCAATGCTCAACAAATCCATCTTTACCACAAACAAATATCATAACTTCTTCCCCCAATGTTGGGTCAGGTAGTGAGTCAAGAGCTAGTTGTTTATCTCCTCTACCAATTTTATATTTGTTATCAGTATCCACCTCTACTATATCACTACCAGTTAATGAATAGACAACACTAACCCTATCAGGATATTCCTTCACTAAATCATCCAACTCCTTCTTCAATAATATATCCTCTTCTACACGATTAATACTCAATACCTGTACCTTACAATCACAATCGTTTAATAATATCATTAGTAATTGATATAATGGTGCTATACCAGTACCACCGGCTATTAAACCTACATGTTTCCATCGATTATGTACATGTGGATAGTCATGCATTATACGTTGTGGTTTAACTTTAGCTTGTATTTCATCACCTATGTTAAGATTGCATAGGTATGAACCGACGCCACCACCAATTCGATGTGGATAAGATTTTACTAATAATTGAAAGTTGTTTGATTGTGATGGATGTGAGATTGGTGAATAACTCTTTTTTAATATATTACCAGAATCTTCTTCTGTTTTAGAGATTGATATACATGTGGGTATATCAGGTTCCCATCCAAGTGTAATTCGTTCATTTGGTAAAGCAATCGTTAAGAGATTTGAGTCTGAGCTAACTTTAGTATTGTTGATTACTTTATAAGATTGCATATGTTCTGGAGGAAGTAGACAATCATTATCAGCTCCGTTCGAGGAAGGAGATTGAGTAGTAGTAGTAGATGATGGCGGTGTCATAATTGATGGTGATGAAGAAGATGATGTTGCTCGAGAAAAGTTATTGATGAGTGAAGTTGCTAGAATGATATTATTGAAAGAGTTGTATCGCATTATTTGACGGCGGGGAAAGACTCGATTTAATACTGAACAGTTCTTCTTGGCATAGAGATGTAGTAGACGAATATGTTGCATCATTTATCCACCTATTCTGCCGCCAATAAGAGCACGGCTAGAGCTATTAACTACACTCTCATAGTGAGATTTCGTATTATCGCCAAAAATGCAAGGACCTAACCTCTACCACACCACACACACACTACGACCATAGACCAGCCAGCGGCCAACTAACATCAATTGTTCAATACCTATCAGTATAGCATAACACGCAGGAGTACTACAGCAGCAGAGGCAGCACATCAACCGATCAACCAATAATGACAACCCAAAATACCAAAAAAGAAGCAGATAATGGCATCATTGTTGACAAAATAGAAGAGGGTATTTCTAATAATAATGAGGCTGATACTACACCTACTTCTGAAATTAATAACAATGATAATAATGTAGTTGATGATAATGCAAACCAAACACCTGCAGAAGAAGAGGCAACTTTACCATGGTGGAAACAAAAGCGTCAATTGGAAAAAATTGGTATGATAGTTCTATTTATTGTATTGGTAGTTGCAATTGTTCTTGGGGTTACATTATCTTCTTCCTCCAACGATAATAATAAGATCAATAATGATATCAGTAGCAGTAACAATAATAACAACAAAATCATTGAGTATGTTGGTTGTTTTCGTGCCGCTGATGGTGGTAGAGAAGGTATTCTTTACGATGCAGTTCGGGCTTATGTTGATCAAGACTGTGCCAATAATGAAAAATGTGAGGTTGGACAAACGTATGGTTGGCCTTTGAACTCGTGGTGTGTTGGAAGTGTTAAAGACATGTCATGGTTGTTTTATGGTATGAGTACGTTCAACGAAGACATCAATGTGTGGAATACCTCAAGTGTTACGTCAATGGAATCGATGTTCAAGAATACAGCCTCATTCAATCAAGATGTGTCAAACTTTGATACCTCGAGTGTAACTAATATGCAAGGTATGTTCTACAGTGCCAAAGCGTTCAATCAAGATGTGTCAAGCTTTGACACCTCAAGTGTCACTTCAATGTTCAGGATGTTCCGAGAAGCTAAGTCTTTCAACGAAGACTTGTCAAACTTTGATACATCAAGTGTTACTAATATGAACAGCATGTTCAGTGGTGCAAAAGCCTTTAACGGAGATGTATCAAACTTTGATACCTCGAGTATTACTGACATGTCAGCCATGTTCTATAATGCCAAAGCGTTCAATCAAGACGTGTCAAACTTTGATACCTCAAGCGTTACATCTATGTGGTCGATGTTCAGTTATGCACCATCTTTCAATCAAGATGTATCAAACTTTGATATCTCAAGTGTTACAGATATGCGATACATGTTCGAGGGTGCCAGTTTGTTCAACCAAGATCTATGTTTGTGGCAAGATAACTTTCCATACACAGCCTACACCTATAATATCAATATCTTCACCAACACGAACTGTACATATCAAGATAGACCGAATGAAACTCAGAAAGGACCTTTTTGTGCTTCCGATTGTCAATAAAGTGATTGATTAAAGTGGATAGTAAAAGTAAAAAGAGACATACTGAATGATGTTTAAGAAGAAGATGTGATTATTATGGATAGAGAAAGTATATTGTTGATTACTTTGTAGGGTTGCATTTGTTCTGGAGGAAGTAGACAATCATTATCATTACCGTTTGAGCAAGATTGAGTAGTCATCATTGATGCTGACGAAGATGAAGAAGATGTTGCCTGAGAAAAGTTATTGAGAAGTGAAGTTGCTAAAATGATATTGAGAGAGTTGTAGCGCATTATTCTTTGACGGGGAAAGAAGAGTCGATTTAATAAATTCTTCTTGGTATAAAGAGGTAGTAGACGATTATATTGCATCATTTAACCATTCTTCTGACCGATATCTATAGTAGCTTTTAAGCAAAGCATTTTGCAAAAGGAGGGTTCTATCTAGTTTTATGCTGGTTTACGTATCGACCTCATGTAATCATAAAAACCAATAAACAACCTTTGTTGTTAGAGGAGCAGATGCCTCGTATTATTAAGTGCTTCCTCTTCCATATCTTCTCTTTACTCCATATAGACGGTTGCGGCAGCGGTGGTTAGGATATTCATCCAAATTATTAGATAGTTACATATGTCTCATAAGAGTCTTGATCTTATTTTGATGTTGAGTGTTGAGCATCAGGCTAATAACCTCTTGACATTAGTATCAATTAAAGAAATTATCATCAATATATTATACAACAAACCATGTCATCGTCTAGTAATACCAATGAGAATACCAATGAAAACAATAATCAAGATATCGAGGAAGGACGAGTACAACGTCTCTCATCATCTACTGCCAATATTGATACTGATCAATCTGATCAAACACGTCGTATTGTCGGATTGCAACAAATAGAAGATGATGTCAATGATCTGCCTTTACCGATGGGTATGGCTGAGGTGATATCAAATGCAGCCGAACCTCCGAAGCAAAATGGCAAAGAAGAACAAATAGATGATAACGATAGCCCCGAACCTCCTGTTGCAATGTTAGAAGCATCACTAAACGACGCCACCGATCCTGATATTAACAATAAGATATCAGAGACTATATCAAACAATTTAGAATCTATCAATGATGATGAAACCAGTCCGCCTACTCCATTCAATTCTGCGGAGTTTGAAAAAGATGATGCCATTGCAAAGAAGGAGGCAAAAGATGAGATGAATCCACCAGCTGCTAATACTATTACTAATGCTAATAACGACGAAGGTGAAGAAGGCCTATTGCCACCCTCGGATATAGATTCAATATACGAACCACCAAGGGAAGTTATTGAGGGAGACGAGCTTCGGGGTATGCCAACTACAAACAGAAGGGGACGGGAGGATATAGAATCAAGGGCTCGTCGGGATATACAAGAACAAGATAATATTGATACAGCGGGTAGTAGTGTTAATGATGATTCAGTGGCAGATATGGAAGCCACGGTTGAAGCTCCAACATCAGTAGATCAAGAAGCAGGGGATACAGAAATACATATACCAGAAGCCTTCTTGGTTGAGGACATAGAGGAAGAGGTCTACATAGCCACTCCTACTCTACCATGGTGGAAGCAAAAGAGAACAAGGATTTTAATTAGTGTAGTGTCAATTCTTCTGGGGACAATGGCAATTGCTTTGGGAGTATCGTTGTCACAATCGAATAATCCTGAGTCAACATCATCAAACTCAACAGTGACTCTATTTGTGACACCTCCGCCTACAATCAGTATCGCTCCATCATCAAGTACTGCTCCATCTACCCCTCCACCAACAATAATACACGAATGTTTCAATGCAGATGATGGTGGTAAAGATGGTATACTTTACAATGCAGTTCGTGCATATGTTTATCAAGACTGTGCCAATAATAAAAAATGTGATATTGGAAAATTGTATGGTTGGCCGATGAACTCGTGGTGTGTTGGAAGTGTTACAGACATGTCGTACTTGTTTGAAGGAGTGGATACGTTCAACGAAGATATCAATGGGTGGAACACCTCGAGCGTCACTACCATGTGGTCAATGTTTGTTGATGCAACGTCATTCAATGGTGACGTGTCAAACTTTAACACTTCTAGTGTTACTCGTATGAATGTAATGTTCGCTGGAGCAACTTCCTTCAATAGAGATTTGTCAAACTTTGATACATCAAGCGTTACTGATATGTACAGCATGTTCAGCTATGCAACCTCGTTTAACGGTGATGTTTCAGACTTTGATACGTCAAGCGTTAATGATATGGGCTTCATGTTCAATCGTGCCACATCTTTCAATGGAGATGTGTCCAGCTTTGATACTTCGAGTGTTATTTACATGGACAGTATGTTCAATGGTGCAACATCATTCAACAAGGATTTATGTTCGTGGCAAGATAGCTTTCCATACACCAACGCTACTAATATTATCAATATCTTCACTAACTCTGGCTGTACATATCAAGATACACCGAATGAAACTCAGCAAGGACCCTTTTGTTCTTCGGATTGTGGGGCACCAAGTATGAGTCCATCCTCATCTTTAGCTCCCACCGCAAGTCCAAAACCTACACAATCACCAACTATATCGAGCTCGCCTACAGACACATGTTATTGGGTTGATATCATAGTAGTATTTGACGACTATCCAGAGGAAACATCGTGGCAACTACAAAAGAGGAACAACTCTGGCGATTACAATCTACTGAAGACATTCAATGGTACGTGGGATGACCAAAACGAGGCTCGAACAGAATCAATGTGTCTTGAAGATGGAGAGCAGACGTACCAGTTTACAATATATGACACGTTCGGAGATGGGATAGAAGCTCCAGGTTATTACAACATGACATCAAATGGGAATGGGAGGTTAATAGTAAAAGGAGGAGACTTCGAGTATAGTGAAAGCACAATATTTTCCGTTCCATACGAGTCCTGAAGGATTGTGGTGTTGGTGGCCGGCGGCTTTGTATTGATATCAAGTTGGGGGCTACTTCCTAGAACGATTGCCACTGTAATTGTAGTTTTATAGGTATAAAGAGGTGGTAGACGAATGTTGCTACATCTTAAACTGATCAACTTACTTATTTGTACCTCATTTAGTGTGCAAGATGTGTTCGGAGGGTTCTGTCTAATTCTACGTATCGACCTCATATCTCTCACTCCTTGAAGTATATACTCTCATAACTATACTTACATAACAAACACAAACCTTGCTGTTGTATGCCGTATCATTCTAATTAAACCCCAATAAACAAATAACAAACAAAAACAAATGGATATACGAAACTTTTTTGGCGGCGGTGGTGGCTCATCCACTAAAAAGTCCACCAACTCAAACAACTCCAAGTCAGATAATAGTGCAGATAAGAAGAAGATTGCAAAGACAATGGAACAAATTGCAAATGATCAATCTGATAGTGATACTGATATTGACGACAACGCTACTAGTGGCAACATTGGTGGTGGTGGTATGAAGGTTAGCAGCGGCGGCAAAGACACTAAAAAAGTAAAATCGAACGGTGCACCTTCTAAACAAGTCGATAGTGATGCTTCCACAACCGACGACGATGAAGATGTAGTACAGATTAAAAAGAAGAAGAAACCACCACAGGCATCTCCAATTATTAAGAAACGCAAGGCTGATAGTTCGGATGATGATGATTCAGATGGCAAGGTAAGAGAGAAAGTTTTATATATTTTATTATTTGGGCATTTTATGTATTGTGTTGATTGTGTTGTTGTGTGAGGGGTGCACGCCTAGTTTATACATTTATTTGGGGTAGATTGTATTTTATTGTTATATTTATATTTGTTTTTAAGGGGGTAGGATATTTGATTTGGTATGGATTTAGTTAGGAGGGATATATTGCAACGTGTGCCGGTTGTGTGTTTTTGCAAGTTAAAGATTAAGGGTGGGGGGTTTATGCTGTCTCTTATGGTATATGGGGATTTTTGAGATCTACGTCTGTATTTGGGAAAAGATATACTTTAATATATATTGTAAAATTGCATTTCTTTTTATGTGTGGGTATGGTATTTGTTTGCAAATAAGTTTCTTATCACAACATATCCTATTTCCCTTACAACCTCTTTCCCAACACATAGGCACCAACCTCTGATAAGAAGAAGGCTAAGCGTAAAGTTATTGATAGCAGCAGTGACGAAGAAGAAGATGATGATGAAGCAGATTTAGATGATTATTTAGAACAAATGAAGAAGAGAAGAGCCGAGGCAATGGGAAATGGAAATGGTGATGATACGATGAGTAAAAAGAAGGCTAAACCAACCAAAGCAGCTGCCAGTAAGAAAAAGAAGAAGACTCCACCTCGTAAGCAATATGTGGATAGCAGTGATAGTGACGAAGATGAGGTTATGAAGGATGTTGAGAGTAATGATGATGATAGTGATGATGATTTTCAACCAACTAAGAAGCAGGAGAGTGACAGTGACGAGGAAGAAGAGGTTGTCGAAGTACAACCCAAGAAGAAGAAACCCAAGGCATCACCCAAAACATCACCCAAACGTAAAGCTACTGCCGCACCCAAGAAGAAAAAGACATCACCCAAGAAGGAATCCGAACAACCATCTGGTCCACCAAAGTATCATCCACCATCATCGAAATTAACTTCCCACATACCATACCTTACTGAAGTATCAGCCGCTACCAACAAACCACATGAAACTAAATCTGATTTACCAAAGTTACCAAATGATAATCCAAATTTTTCAGATATTGAATTCACACCAGGATGTTTATCTGGATTAACATTTGTCTTCTCCGGCATTCTATCCACCAATGATGTTGCCACAACTGCCACAAATACCGCCATGGCAATTAATTCACCAACCAAAAATGAATATTACATCAATCGTTCATTAGATTGTTCCAATATTAATTGTGAATTAAGTCGAGATACAGCCACAGACATTATTAAAATATTGGGTGGCAAGGTAACCACGAGTGTTAGTGGTAAGACTGATTATTTAATTTGTGGTAATATATTAGAAGATGGACGACAGTTGGAGGAGGGGTCAAAGTATCGTAAATGTATGGAGTTGTGGAGCGGGTGGAGAGATAAATGGCGTAAGGAGTATACCGGTGAGGAGAGTAGTAGTGACGATGATAATGATTCGGATGACGAAAAGAAGAAAAAGAAGGCCAAGGGAAAGAAGAAGAAACTAACCGCTGCACAACTCAAGGCCAAGGATCCCGATACATTAGTTGAGGTTATTCGTGGTATATATGAATTTTATGGTTTGGTTACATATTTGAGTGAATGGAAGAAGAGTACTTTACCGGAGGGTGAGCGTATGGAATTGGAGGCACGTCAACGTGCTCAGCAGGCTGGGGAGAAGGAGGCCGCAGCTCCGGTTGTGGGTGTTAAGAAGGAAGAGGTGAAGATGGAGGCCAAAGCACCAGCCAATCCATATGCCAACAAGGCACCACCGGCTAACCCTTATGCTAATAAGGCACCTCCGGCCAATCCATACGCTTCCAAGTCGAGTAGTGGACCCGTCAATCCATATGCCAAGAAGGCTCCACCTGCAAATCCATATGCCAACAAGGCATCGTCTACTAATCCATACGCTTCCAAGTCGTCGACATTTTCATCTGGTAATCCATACGCATCAAAACCCGCCGATGCAGCAGTAAAAACAGAAAGTGGAGGTAATATCAATCATCCAGGATCAGGGAAAGAGTTACGTGAAAACTCATTATGGGCAGATAAGTATGCCCCCTCATCTAGTATGGAAATATTGGGTAATGCCGATAGTGTTAACAAACTTAAGAAGTGGTTACGTGAATGGGAAAGTAAGTTTATCAATCCAAAGGTGAAGGTTAAGGGATTAACTGGATCGAATGGTCCGTGGAAGGCTGCCCTGTTGAGTGGACCGCCGGGAATTGGTAAGTGACTATTATTGGGATGTCTGTTCATATCATGTGCACAACTGTACTAACACATTTTGTCTACTCCACTTTATACTCATCATATCATACAATTTACAGGGAAAACTACCACCGCCACACTGGTCGCTCGTGAATCAGGACGTGACGTACTTGAACTAAATGCTAGTGACGCCCGTTCCAAGAAGGCATTAAGCAATGCCCTTGGGGATGTTACCGGCTCACAAGTCCTTTCGTTTGACAACATGGGTAAGAAGAACAAGAAGAAGGCACCAATCCAAAAACGTTGTATCATCATGGATGAAGTTGATGGGATGGGTGCTGGTGATCGTTCTGGTATGTCGGAGTTGATTCAGATGATTAAGAAGTCCAAGGTTCCAATCGTAAGTAGGCTCACATGTATCATGTGTCCATATTCAGTTGTGTCATTTAACTTACTCATACCTTCTCATCTCCCAATACACATTCTCAGATTTGCATCTGTAACGACCGCTCTTCTCAAAAGATGAAGTCTCTTGTTGGGTATTGCCTCGACCTACGATACCGCCGCCCAACCAAGAAGGTCATAGCCCGTCGTGCAATGCAAATCGGTAACATCGAGGGTATGAAAGTTGAAGAGAATGCAGCCGAGGCCATGGCCGAAAGTTGTGGTAATGATATCCGGCAAGTTCTGAACAGCCTTCAAATGTGGAGCTGTAACAAGAACAAGACATCTTCCAACGGGGGAAGTAGTGGTACGAACATTACATACCGGGATTTGAAAGAACGTCAAAGTGAGATTAATAAGGATGAGGTGTTACGTGTTAGTATGTTCGATGCATGCAAGTCCATTGTCGAGGGTGCTCGAAGATTATCCGGATCTGACGCCAAGGCTGCCAATGCTAGCTTTTACAAACGTACAGATGCCTACTTCGTTGACTATATGCTCATGGGGTTGATGGTACACCAAAACTATCTCAAAGTATGCGGAGGACAGCACAATGCCGTTAAAGTGAAGGGTGATGATGATGGTGAGATTGAGGCTTTGAATGAGATGTCAAAGGCAACTGATGCCATGTCAGACTTTGGTATGGCTGAGGATAATCTCCGTGGAGGGGATCAGAATTGGGCACTCTTGCCTCTATGTTCCGTCTTGGCAGTGAAGGTTGGTCATCATGCCGGAGGTCCGACGGGAGGAATGTTACCCGGCTATGCCGAATTCGCTGGATGGCTTGGGAAGAATTCATCTAGGAATAAGAAGATTCGTCTACTGCAAGAACTTCGACGTCACATGAACTACAAGGTTAGTGCTGACGCTCCCGAGTTGAGAATGAATTATCTACCCATTATGAGGAAGCAGTTCGAAGAGTTATTGTTTTGTAAAGATGGTGCCATGGTTACCGAGGCTATTGAACTTATGGATGAGTATGGGCTTGACCGTGATGATGTCTTTGAAAACTTTGACGAGTTCCTCTTCAATGCCAAGGATCTCAAGGTGAAGAAGTTTGGTGATTTAGACAGTAAGACCAAGTCGGCATTCACCCGTGCATACAACTCCATGGCACATAGCTCACAGGCTTTAGTGGCCGAGCAGGGTGCCGAGAAGACTGGACGGAAGAAGACCAGTGGCGGCGGTGATGCCGGGATGGGTGGTGGTGAACTAGATGTTGTGGATGATGATAAGGTCGAGGAATCCGATGAGGATGATGAAGAAGACGATATTGAAGCATTACAGAAAAAGTTTCTAAAGAAGGGCAGGAAGAGCAGTGGCGGAGGAAAGGCCAAAGCAAATGGAAAGAAGAAGGGAGGGAAGAAGAAGAAGTAGAGACTCCATCTGATAATCTAACCACTAGATACCTTCCAAGTTGTTGTTATGAACTTATCTGTTTAGTAAACTACTAGCCTTTTCGTTGCCCAACATCTAAACCCACTAAAGTAGAGAGACTTGACCTTCCATGTATCTTTTACTATCTAATACTTACATTATTGACAATCAGAAGCACAAAAGGGACCTTTCTGAGCTTCTTGGGGTGTCTTTTGATATGTACAGCCAGAGTTAGTGAAGATATTACGAGCGATGGCTGTGGCGTATGGAAAGCTATCTTGCCATGAACATAGATCTTGGTTGAACGAACTAGCACTGGCAAACATCAACCACATATCAGTAACACTTGAGGTATTAAAGTTTGATACGTCTTTGTTGAATGAGGTTGCACCATTGAACATACCGGTCATATAAGTAACTCTTGAAGTATCAAAGTTTGACAAGTCACCATTAAAGGCTATCGCATCAGAAAACATGAATTCCATATTAGTAACGCTTGATGTATCGAAGTTTGAAACATCACCATTGAATGAAGATGCACCCTGGAACATAAAGTTCATATCGGTAACGCTTGAGGTGTTCCACCCATTGATATCTTCATTAAACGTACCCATACCCTTAAACAACTCTGACATATCTGTAACACTTCCAACACACCACGAGTTCATCGGCCAGCCATACGTTTGACCAATCTCACATAATTTATTATTAGCACAGTCTTGGTTAACATATTTACGAACTGCATTGTAAAGCACACCACCAATACCACCACCGTCATTTGCAATGAAACAGCTATAATTAATGCTATTACTACTGCTACTGGCGTTATCGTTGGAGGAAGAAGATAATGCAACACCAAGAACAATTGCAACTACCAAAATAATAAATAAAACTATCATACCAATTTTTTCCAATTGACGCTTTTGTTTCCACCATGGTAAAGTTGCCTCGTCTTCTGCGGATGATTGTTGGTTTGTATTATCATCAGCAGCAGTAATAGGTGCATCAGTAGAAGAAGTAGGTGTAGTATCAGCCCCCTCATTCGAAATACCCTCTTCTACATTATTGTCGACGATGCCATTATCTGCTTCTTCTTCTTTGGTATTGGTATTTTGGGTTGTCATTATATTGGTTGATCGGTTGATGTGCTGCCTCCTCCTCTGCTGTACACTCCTGCTTATGCTACACTGATTATAGTAGCGGCAACAGATGCAACTCAAGTTTATGTGTGGCTGGTCCACCCGTCGGCTGTCTCTCTCCATTTGGGGTTCTCTCCATTTCTAGCTCATCAGGCTTCTCACGACATAAAATGATGACAGGGTTCGTGAGTGTCTCTTTGAGTATTCGCAGTCATAAAGCTCCATTTGAGAGTTTATGAGGTCGATACGTAGAACTACATAAAATTAGACAGAACCCACCGATAAGATGCAGTTGGCGGCAGTTAGTAGAGTAATGCCTTGACCTCAAATTCGTCTAAGTTCTCCATACATATTTACGTCTATGCTAACTTAACATAAATATAAAGTCTTTAACTTTAGGTACTATCAGTCCATCCATCACTCTCTCTCTCTCTCCACTAATCATCACTTCTTCTTAAACTCTATCCGTGCTTAAACATTAAGTATATCTCTTTTTACTATCCACTTTAATCACTCTTCCTCTTAAACATTCAATAGATCTCTTTTTACTATCCACTTTAATCATCTTATTGACAATCAGAAGCACAAAAGGGTCCTTTCTGAGTTGCATTTGCATAAGGTGTATCTTGATATGTGCAGTTTGAATCTAAGAAAATGTTAAAAGCGTTGGTGTATGGGAAGCTATCTTGCCATGAACATAGATCCTTGTTGAATGATGATGCACCATAAAACATGTAACCCATATCAGTAACACTTGAAAGATCAAAGCTGGACACGTCTTGGTTGAAGGATGATGAACCCATAAACATACGCCACATACTAGTAACGCTTGATGTATCAATATTTGACACATCTTGATCAAAGGAACTGGCACCACTGAACATTGACCCCATTGAAATAACACTTGAGGTGTCAAAGTTTGATAAGTCTCTATTGAAGGAAGTTGCACCCTCGAACATTGACCACATTGAAGTAACACTTGAGGTATCCCATAACAGGTCTCCATTGAACAAACTCGCATCAGCAAACATCCACCTCATATCAGTAACGCTTGAGGTATTCCACCCATTGATATCCTCATTAAAAGTATCCATATACTCAAACAAGTATGACATATCAGTAACACTCCCAACACACCACGAATTCATAGGCCAACCATATTTCTGCCCAATATCACATTCTTTATTATTGGCACAGTCTTGGTCAACATATGACCGGACTGCATCATAAAGAATTCCATAATAACCGGCACCAAAACAACTACTGCTATCAGTATTATTATTGCTTTTGTTGTTGTTGCTGTTGTTGTTACTGCTACTGTTATCCGTATTGATGTTATTATTGTTAGAGGAAGATAATGTAACCCCAAGAACAATTGCAACTACCACGATAATAACTAGGACTACAATAATCAATACACGCTTTTGTTTCCACCATGGTGATACCACCGCATTTGTTTGTGAAGACTCGCCCTTTTGTGAGGTATCAGTATTATTATCTTGTTGCTCCTCATCACCGCCACCTTCGTTGAGCAAGGGACTGGATAATGACGGAGCAGCAATGCCTATTTCATCTCTGTTCATTATATGTTCAGGGTCCATATCCTATTATTAATCAGTAGTAATCAGTCTACGCCACACTAATATCACATTACTCAACTTACTGGCATTGGCATTTCGTTATTTTCTTTATGTCGCGAGGTATCCTATGAGGATATATATAAGTAACATTATTCGTCACGGTACTCTCTCTATTATAACCATATCACTTCTAATGCTGCCATGACTATTGGAGTTCGTCGGACTACAAACAATCAATCGGCGTACTTCCTTTAATTGTACCGATGATTAGAGATTAACTGCTAACGACAACCATCATACAATATCACTTCTAGAGTTATGCCATATTGGAGTTCATCGGTTTACAAACGATCAATCGGCGTCCTTCCTTCAATTGCAATAACAACAACAGTAATTTTATATAATCAGATCATCGATGATCCTCCGCCAATCGTCACTCGATGGATAATAAAGTTTCAAACAAGTATATTACCATTCTTTGCAACACCAATAATACATAAACGAGAATTACGACATATAGTTGTTCCGTGTGGTGCTGTTAACTTTGATGTGTACATACTAGGTTGTAATCATCGTACAACCCGATCATCAGCTGACGTTTCTAAGTTATTGCAACTTGTCAAGCCTGATGTTATATTTGTTGAGTTATGTAGAAGTCGTGAAGAGATGTTGTATGATGAGGAATATAACAAGAGTGAATACTATGCCGCTGCAACTTATAGACGTGAGCAAGGTGGCATGCAGCAGAAGATACCCCTTCTAATGTTAGGGGATCGACCATTGCGCATTAGTGATAGACGTTGGTATGATAGTCTCGAAACAGTGGCAAGTCAAATCATATCATACCTAATATGGCCATTCATTTTGCCATTTAGAGATAGATTATGGGGACATGAAATCCTTATCAATGAACGAGACACATTTATGGCATATGAACTTGAGAAATGTTTAGTTTATTACACATCAGAAGAAGAGGATACCAAAGTAAGGAGGTTGGCATTGGAGGTTCCAGTTGCAACATTACATTCTGCTATCAATAGTGATAAGAGGAGTACATGCACTAGATTATTTGAATTAGGAAGAGAACAGACATCGTCCATCACCCTCAATGCCTACTTTCAAGCCATGTGTGGTATCCTACCCATCATCAAATCAAAAGAATCTAGAAGACAACCTTCAGTAGTTGCAATCATTGGTAGTAATCACTTAGATGGAGTATGCAAATTGTTAGAGAATGAGAAGATATGGTCAAGTAAGGTACTGTCGGATGTGGTATCAACTGAACGATACTCGGAGAATCATCCGTATACAATAGGGATAGTTAATGATGTGGAAGAATATGATCGTAATGTAAGGGTTAAGGATCATGTAAACTATAGAGGATAAACGATAATAGTTATCAGTTATCTCTTCTTTGACAGTATCGTACTGGTCTAGCCGTCTATTGACCCCTGATACTGTATCTATATTCTATTTATACCCCTAAACAATTCCGTTCCAACCTACTAAACACTCCCATATCCTCTTTAATCATCTAATGAAAAGGTGATAATCTTATCACCTTCTTTCCACTTCCGTTTCACATTCTTATCTGGAGGGTTTATGATTAGCTCCTCGGCCGATGTATAGTCCATATCTACTGGTTTGTATCCAACTGCTACCTCACGACGCTGACGTGCCTTGAGGGCAACATCCCAGAAACTCCACTCATCATTATCCTTTAGATCAACAAACTTTTCAACAGGTCTGATATAGGTTTCACTCCCCGAGGCGGAGAATAGTTCAGTCAAGACAACATTGATATCCTTCTCTTCTGCCACTTGAGCCACTACCGAAGAGATGATTTGATTTGACATTACGTATCCTTTGCAGTTTGCAACTGCAAGTAAAGATTTGGTTCGGGTATCTAAAATCTCAGATACTGGAATACACGGCTTCTTCACTGAGTCGGGATACGCTGATTTCTTCACCTTTGCTTCATATATCTTATCCATCATATCTTGAATGATAAGTACCGCTGCCAAGGATCGACTATCAGATGATGTACTTCCCTTTTCGCCATTCATCATGGCGGTTTCGTCTGAAAGGATCAGAGCTGAATCAAAGTCTGCCAATGTGATAACATCTCCCGTTCTTTGTCCATTGTTATCAACATCCTTCATAACGGCAAGATCACGTCTAATGATCGAGTTACCGACTGCATTCTTGATTGTTAAGTTCTTGAGTTTCAAGGCAGCTTTGTTACCACCATCGAGTAGACGTTCTTGTCGTTGATCTGCTGGAATAGTATTGAACATCCACAGCTCGGAGCCTTCGGGTACAAACTCATCAAGCTGGGTAATCAAATCAGCCATATCACGTCTCCATCCACAGAAGAGTACTTTCTCGGGTGGTCGGTAATCGTCATAGAGTACAGGACATTCCTCTTCATCTCCGACACACTCTCCCGCGGCCATGCTATAAGATCCATCATTTGGTTGATATGTATCATCATCCTCGGCCAGTACTAGAATCTCATCACCTTCATTGTATACCATATCATCTTCAGGATTCATGTATACAGTACCGTCAGCAGATCTAAAACCAACAGGAATTGCATCATCAAATCGGCATGTGATATCATAGAATGTCTTGCCGTATAATTCACTCCATGTATCAAAATAGAATTCACTCCCCTCGAATCCCATCATACTGTCCAATACAAATGCCAGCTCGGGTGTACGTGCACATTGTAACATGAGTCGTCCAATCATATCATGATTAACAATAACCTCGGATATGTCCGGTGCAACCATTCGGATCAACTCTTTATTATCAACATCTTGTAACTCCACCACGATGTGACTACCATTCTTGCCAAAATCATTATCTAATGCCTTTAATGCCAATACCTGTCTCAACATATTTGCGTCGGCTTCATCTGAATTAAAATTGTTTGGTGTTAAGGCAATGACACTCCGTGCAGTATTGGCTGAAACTTTCTTTAAATCTTGCTCTAATATAGGATTACCATTGCGGAAGATAACTTCAGTACCCAGGAGTTGGAGTGGATTATCTTTAGCATTTAATGCTGACTCGAGACGCTCTTCCATTTCTTCTTTTTCGAGTTGTGATAATACTACCATTGTCCCCCCATTCTCTGATTCATTTGCTAATGCAATCTGTTTGATAACTGCTAATGACTATTGGATTGTGTATGGTGTTTATGAAAGAGTATGGATTGTGTGAGATGCATATATTGGCAGAGTATATGATATGAAACCCCCATGCCATATAACGAACGTTAAATATCCAATCTCAATAACTAAAGAAACATTCAACAAAGACACACACCCATACCCAACACACCAAAACAAACCCCACAACTAAATCAATTTAACGCACCTTATCATTCCAATTTAACATTAAAGTATGTCCACTCTCAAACACTCTACTCTTCCCCGTCTTTAAATCTTCCAACTTTTCACCAATACTTTCACCAACAATACCAATTAATAATGCAAATACCAATAATCCACCGAGTGTAACTACCAAACTAACAGTCCGGGGTAAAAACTCGGAGGGTGCATCAGCCTGTGCTCCTGGATCTACTACATATGTCCAACTAGTCCATGCTGCTTCACTAATAGTGCTATCGGTTAATGTTGCTAATAATCCCGCACCAAATACAACTAGCAGGTAACTCATACCTAATAATAAAATAACATTAGCCCACTCGCTTGACGTGAAGAAATATTCTAATCGATAATCTATCAAGTCTCCTATTGATACATCCTTCTTAACATCTTTATTCCCTTCCCCACTACTATCTGTGCCATCATTGTTGGTATTCAAAGCTTCAATCATAGAATTTTGACGATCTCTAAGGAATTGATATTCACTAACTAAAAACCAAACTATTGCTGCGAAACCGCCTAGTAATACTGCAAGTGTTACACCTTCACTTGGTGGTGTTGCATCTGCCATTCCACCACCGCGTGATCCTCGTGATAGGAGGGTTAGGAATGGTGTATTTTCTATTATGGAGTTTTGTATTAAGGAGGGTGGTAGCATGTTTAGTTGTTGCTTTCTATTGTTGTTGAGTGTTGCAATTTTTGTAATGCCACTACTTTGTGTTGGTGTTACAAATGCCTAAAGAGTAGTAATTGATACATAGTATATTAGTAGCTATTGCAATTTCAAAGTATATACAAGATTATATATAGAAACAGTTCATATATAACTTACCGAAACCAATGGAGCCACCATAGCAAAGAGGAGAAGGCATGCACCAAATTTCAATGCAATTCGTCTCATTTTTTAATATGTTTTGTATCTATCTCTATTCACCGGTCGGACTAGAGGCACTCCACTTTGTCAACGCCGTCGATACAATATATCTATAATAGTACCGCAGGAATTGTGTGGCTAGCAACAGCAAGGTGAGGGGAGTAGTTAGGTATTGTAGTTGCTGGTTGGCAATCAATCTTTTTTTCAGCCAAGCAATGTCGAAGAAAGGATACCCTCATGCCACCAAGAGTTCTCACCTATGAAAACATTGTGACATCCGTCTCACTAGAGTTCTTCTTACCTACTAACTAACCTTAACTAACAACTGACGAAGTTAACTCGAAAGCTAGTAATCCTATTGGATAAGGCATAACATTACTTTCTAAACTTAAATCAACTTGTTATTAGGTTATTTCCCATACATAAACATTTAGACTCTCGTTATATCTATACTGATGCATAGGATTGCTCCTGGAATACGACCTCAATGTTATCCAACCTCATTGCTCGACATGATTTGATGGCATTTATGATATCTAAACGATTCTCAATACTACTGCTAAATTGTTGATTTCCCAAAGAACTTCTAATTGAAGTGATACAATACCGGCGCCCAAGCAAGTAACTTGGTATAGCATGACGAAGTATAGATTTCTGATCCACACCCATAACTGATACTGGTCCATTGTGTGTAGTCGATAAAATTAATCCCATTCCTCCAGCGGGGATGATAAGTCTAAGCATAAAACGTTTTAGCTCAGTTTCAGACTTCTCCGTTGAAACAAACTTCTTCGTTGGAGCGTTATTACTATCATCCCACTGTATATCCACGGGTTCTGACTTCTTCATCCTCGTCCCGTCATAAGCCGATCTACGTCCACGGCTTACTCCTCCTGCCCAACTAAATCCAATCCCTTGAAGACTTTCGATACGTTCCTTTAATAGTTTTCCCTTCTTGTATGCAGTACGCTGATCATTCACCCATTGTCCCAACTGTGGACTAGCCTTGTAATTACGCGAGACATTACAATCTCCATGATCCCTTTTATATCCCTTGAGTTGTTCAAACCTTCCATCCCAACCCACTTGCTTACGACATTCCAACTCAAATCCAATACCCTCGAGACGCTCTTTTTGATCAGGTGAAAGCTTATTCTTACGGCTTACCCCTCCTGCCCAACTAAATCCAATCCCTTGAAGACTTTCAATATGTTCTTTTGAAAGTTTACCCTTCTTGTATGCTTGGCGCTGTCTATCCACCCATTTTCCCAACTTTGGATTGGCGTTGTATTTTTGAGGAACATTGCAATCTCCGTGATCCTTTTTATATCCCTTGAGTTGTTCAAACCTTTCATCCCAGCCCACTTGCTTACGACATTCCGCCTCAAATCCAATACCCTCAAGACGCTCTTTTTGTTTAGGTGAAAGCTTTTTTCCCAACTGACGTAGTTCCCATACAAATTCAATCTCATTTAGAAGCTTAATCCGTTCAGGTAATAGTTTATTCTTTTTATAAAACCGGCGCTGAGTAGTCACCCAATATGCCAACTCTTTATTGTTTTCGTCATATGTTGAAACATTGCAATTACCATTCGTATCTTTGTATTCTTTCAGTTGTTTAAACCTTTCATCCCAACCCACACGTCCACAGCCAATTACCCAACTAAATCCAATCCCCTGAAGACTTTCGATACGTTCTTTTGATAACTTCCCATTCTTGTACTTGGTGCGGTTGGTATTTACCCAACTTGCCAATTGTGGATTAGCCTTGTATTTACGAGGAACATTGTAATCTCCGTGATCCTTTTTATATTGTTTGAGCTCCTCAAACCTTTCATCCCAGCCCACACGCACAGTGTGCTTCACTAGTACCCATTCAAATCCAATACCATTTAATACTTTGATTTGATCAGATGAAAGTTCCCCCTCCTTCTTTTTATTGAATACAGCAATACGTTGATTCATCACCCAATTGCCCAACTGTGGATGTTTCCGAGGAACTCTACAGTGTCCATTCTCCTCTTTGAATAGTACAAGTTGATTGAACTTTGTATTCCAGTCAACGACAACCCGCCGCCGCTGTGATATACCCTTGTCTTTACTAATCTTTGGCATAATTATATTGTGTGATAATTGATAATAGGTATCATATATTGTTATACAAAGAACATTAATATCAACTTCGTTGCAATATTATTATTTTGATCGTATCTTCTTAGCGGTATCTTTTTAGTAATTATACATTACTAACTCTACTTTTATACATCATCAACAGCGTGTACTCGATACTACGGACTACGAGTATAGAAGAGGAGTACGCCGATATTCTATTAGAAGCCCTACTAATATAAGGACTAAGGAAGCAAGGTAAGGCTAGGCCAAGGGTCTCACCTTTAAATATTAGGTTATTATTTCCCATACGTCGGGTTACTTATCCCATTTGTGCAAAAAAAAATGCACAGAGACAATGACGATCTACTATTGACGGCTTATTCCTCCCTTATTCCTCGCGTCTAATAGCCAAAGCTAGCACATATCGAACCTCATATAGTGAAGAGAATAATGAAATCTATACCATCAATAATACCAGCGGCGGCGGTGATTTCGTGCTGTATACAAATAAGCACTAGCTTTCACCTTCCTCATCAAAATTACATACATCATTCTTCTTCCTTGACACCAATATCAACAACAACAACTTCACTACGCGCAGCAATACCACCAGAACAAATCTCAGATCAAACATTCGACTTAGCAATCCTAGGTGCAGGTCCCGTAGGAGTCTCCGCTGCACTCCTCGCTGCACGATCACCACATAATAAAAATGTAATATTAATCGATGCTCCAAGAGCTAGTGGTGCTTTAATGAATGAAGCCACTGGTGAAGATTTAAGTATTGGTGGACCTACGGGATTATTTAGTAAGGCATTAAGGGATACGGGGAAGAGGATTAGTGTTAGTTCATTGAAGGGAATGGGGTTGAGAGATGATAGGTAAGTGAGAAGTTTTAATTTGGTGCATATATATCTTGTGTACTTTTTGCATTGCAAATTATAAACTAACCATATTCTCAAACCACAAACAAACAACCACGAAACAAATATATAAGTGTATGGAACGAAATAGTAACATCCTGTGTAGAACTAGCATCCTTCAATGCACGTGATACAATCCGTCAACTCGAATACGCCGGTGTTACATACGTTCAAGGCTCGGCTGCCTTTGCAGATTCCGGTGGATCGAGTAGTTTATTTGTTACCGATTCGGATAATTTTATTACTACATTAAACGCTGATAAGATATTAATAGCCACGGGTAGTACTCCTTTTAGACCGGGAGGTATTCCTTTTGATGGCAAACGTGAGTTTTATTTTCCTCTTGTGTGTTTGTTTGTTTTTTCTCTCAGATGTACATGTAATGTGTTACATAATATGATATGTTCATTTTAATCAACAACTAAACCTCTTTATCTATATTCTCGCCTATCCATATGGAATTGACAAACAAACCTACTCAACAATAACACAAATCATATCAACAAACAGGCGTATTCGATTCAGACTCAATAAATACATTAAGCTACCTACCCAAATCCGTAGCCATTACCGGATCAGGTATTATAGCCATTGAATTTGCCAAGATTTTTAAAAACTTGGGTAGTGACGTAACATTAATCATTCGGGATAATATACCAAGGAATGCATTAATGAAGATTGGATTAGATAAGGATATTGCTGCTACGTTGGTTGCTGATTTGGTATGTATATTATGTTATATTGTGGATACCAGTGTGGTATATGTCGTTTGTCTATCATGTACGATGTGTATAGATGTTGAGACTTGAATCTAACCGCCTTATCCCCTCTCCTTTTAAACTCATACATAACATAACACACACATACACATCAATAGGCCCGAAGTGGTATCAAAATTGAACGTGGTGCACAAGTTAAGAAATTCCATGTCCCCCGAGGGAATGATAAGGCACCAATCATATTAGACTTAGAAGCCAAGGGTGGTGGTGATCGCGGCACGGGTGCGGCGACTGATATAAAGTGTGATATATATCTAGCAGCCGTGGGACGTAAGCCTAATACGTCACAGTTGAACTTACAAGCTGCGGGGATTAAGAGTGATTCATATGGTGGTATTGAGGTTGATTCGGAATTGAAAAGTACTGCAACTGGGGGGAATGTGTATGCAGCTGGAGATGTCCTTGGTCGGCCATTCTTGGCCTCGACTGGTATGGCTCAAGGCTTTGCTGCCATTGAAAATATGTTCAAAGAGGATAGGATCAAGGAAGAAGGTGAAGATGAGGATGAGGATGAGGCATCGACAGATGACGATGCATGTAAAGTCGGTGAGCTATGCATGACGGGAGAGAAATTTGATCCAAAATCCCTTGCTTCCAATCCATTTGCATTCCCAATTGGAGTATGGTCTTCGCCGGAGGCATCATACTATGGATTAAGTACACAACAATGTAAGGAAATGGGTATCGATGCAGGAGAAGGAGTGGCATTGTATGCCGAGTGTTTAAGAGGATTAGTCTTCTCACCTAACGGGTTGCTTAAATTGGTATTTGACAAGTCCAATGGACGTATCATGGGTGTTCATATCTGTGGTGATGATGCATGTGAACTTATTCATTATGGAATGGAGCTAGTCAAGGCAGAGCGGACCATTGATGATGTATTGAGTAACTTATACTCAGCAGTGACCTTCCATGAAATGTATAGGATTGCTGCCATGGCTGCTGTAGATGAAGCGGGTGCTAGAAAAAGAAGGGCAGCGGCTGGCCGAGCCGTGGCTTCGAGGAATGCTAGTGGTAGTGCTAAAGAATAGGGAAGAAGTTTAAGTAGGTGAAAAGAGAGTAGTAGTAGAGCAGCTATGTAAAGAGCCTCACATAGAGATATATTGGAAGATAGATCCAGTGGTTAGATTATAAGCCTCGAGTTTTACTTCATCACTAATAATGACAAACCAAAATACCAATCTAATAATCTATGAGGGAAGAGTTTCTATCTGTCAACTTCAAAGAGAGCAACAGATAGGTAGATGATGTGCTGTATCCTCATAGGATACGATACTGCGACATAAAGAAAAATAGGACGATCGAGAGCAAAAAGGATAAGTACATAGTACATATAAGCCGACAAGTCTAGTTAATGCTCCATACAATGCTGCTCAATCCATTTGATACTAAAACAAATAGTGTTGCAACTTATTGTCTACTTCTGCCTTAGCCGTCATAACACGCGGACTATACAATAAACTACACCTAAAAAAAAGATATATCTACTATCATCAACTCTCACACACATCAATATTGTATATATCAGAATAAATTATATTAAGCTCGTTTTCTCCTACTCAATTCTAATTGGTACCAGTATCATCATCCCCTCGTCGTCGTCCTCACGCGCGGCGGAACTGATCGATGATATCAATATCAATATGAGAGTATTGAAGAAGAAGAAGAATGTCTTCGATGATGAGAATAGTGGAGGTAGTACTAAAAGTTCAAAGAGGAGGCCAAAGACAAAGAAACCAACACCCTCACCTACTCCTCTTTTGAACAACAACAACAACAAGAACGTTTGCAAAGATGATGAAATCCTACATCCGGCCACTTGCCAATCGGCAGCACCTTGCAATGGAAAATGTCATACTATTGTGGAGAGAGAAGAAATAATCAGTGATCCTCCTACTTCAGGGGTATGTCCACAAGATTCATATTGTATTGAAGAGGTAATCAATAATGATAACAGTAGCAGTGACAATAATAACAACAACAAAATCGAGTATGTTGGTTGTTTTGGTGCAGATGAGGGTGGTAAAGATGGTGTTCTTTACGATGCAGTTCGTTCATATGTTAGTCAAGACTGTGCTAATAATGAAGAATGTGATATTGGACAAACATACGGTTGGCCAATGAACTCGTGGTGTGTCGATAATGTTAAAGATATGTCACACTTGTTTGAAATGATGTATACCTTTAATGAGGATATCAATGGGTGGAACACCTCGAGCGTTACTAGTATTATGAGAAGGATGTTCGCTCTTGCCAGCTCATTCAATAGAGACTTATCAAACTTAGATACTTCAAGTGTTAGAAATATGGACTACATGCTTTTTTATGCAAGCTCGTTCAATGGAGATGTGTCAAACTTTGATACCTCGAAAGTTACTAATATGAACAGCATGTTCAGTGGAGCGAGTTCATTCAACGGAGATGTTTCTAACTTTGATACTTCAAGTGTTATTAACATGAACGGTATGTTCGATGGTGCCACCTCATTCAACGGTGATGTTTCAAACTTTGATATCTCGAGTGTTACTAGAATGAGCAGCATGTTCTGGGATGCCACTTCCTTCAATCAAGATCTATGTGCATGGCGAGATAGCTTTCCGTACTCAGTCTTCAATGATAATGTCTTCGCTGACTCTGGTTGTACATATCAAGATACACCGAATGAAGTTCAAAAAGGACCTTTTTGTGCTTCTACTTGTCAATAAAGTGATTAAAATGGATAGTGATGATGTAGTGAGTGAGATGAGATAGAGTGAGATGAGACGAGAGATATGAGATAGTGAATTTTTTAGTTGGGTGAACTCTTACACTTAGACTTTTAAAATAAAGTTGGTGTCTAGAACTAGAACGGTTTAGGGTGTGTAGTTTTGTATGTATAAAGAGGTAACACAGGATTCTGTCTAATTTTATGTAGTTTACGTATTGACCTTATGTATTTAAAACTACAAACCTTTTAAATAACCACCTACTTAATTAAGGGAGCTGTAAGCCATCATGATATCTTCTTATATACTCCCAATGCTATACACAACAGCATCAGTTTGTCATGCTTTATATCTACAATCATCTTCGTCGGTACCTAGCTTGGCGTACTCGTCATTGCAAAAAAAACATCATCTTCGATATGCTACCCATCATTATCCATCAACTTGCAATACATTACTAGCTTTCTCTACTATACATCGTCAAGCAATATATAGAATATCAAATAGAAGATGTAATACAATAATAAATAGTGCATTGAACAACAATAACGGGCAGCAGCAGATAGAAAATGACGATAAAAGTGAGGACCATTTAGTCGGCATTGGAGTTGGTATCGATTTGGGTACTACCAATTCTGCTATTGCAATGATGATCCCTTCTACTGATATAGATGATAGTGAAGATGATGATAGAGAAGATGAAGTTTCAAGGTATGTTGAATATATGCTCGTCTCTTCTCCATTTATATACAAATCCAAACTATCATAAAAATACTCACATCTTATGCACTTTTTTCTCATTCTCTTTATTATTTATACTGTACTATTCTATACGCTAACACAACAGAAGAAGGACAGTACCAACAATGCTAACAGTAGATGAAAATTGTAGTAAAACTATACCAAGTGTTGTTTCATTCATCCCATCAAATGACTATCAACAGTCGTCTAAGAATGAGCTATCTATACCACCCTGGACATCCACATCAACATCTACCTCGCTATCTCAAAACAATCTACAATGGCCAAATCAATATACAATACAAACCGGCAAAGCAGCAATACAATATGAAAATTTACGTCCAAAATCAACATATAGAAATGTTAAACGCATTATAGGTACAGGTGGTACAATGGCTAATTTGGCTAATGGTGTCGTGCCCAATTTATACATTGATAGTATTAATGGTGGTCATGCTAGTAGCAGTGGTATGAATGGTATGAGTGGAAGTGGAGGAGTTGGCGGTAATAATGAGCTAGACATACTATTCAACATGCTAGAAGATTCCGATAATAACAGCAACAAGTCATCATCAAAGAAGAAGAATAAAAAGAAGAAGAAGCAAAAGAGTAAATGGAAAAAGCGTAAGGAGAATGAATTACCAAAGTTACATAAACAATTGGTAGATGCAAAGGATGATCCTGCCTTGTTATTATGCTATTTGGATAGCGGAGAGGGTAGTAGTTTAGATATTGGCAGCGGTGTAGTTGGTAGTGGTGGAGAAAGTAGCAGTCAGGGGATTGAATCAGAAGAAGACGAGGGGATACTACTCCGTCCTGAACAAATCTCAGCATGTATACTACGCCATCTATATGATACTGCTGAACAATATCATCGTACCTCCTTAAACAGCAACAATAACAAAGAAGTGAAGGTAACAAGAGCAGTAATAGGTGTACCAGCCTACTTTACCGAAGCACAGCGACAGGCGACTATTCATGCATCTGAAATTGCAGGTGTGTCGAAAGTTAAGTTATTACCCGAGCCTGAGGCTGCTGCACTTGCCTATGGCTCCTCCACTTCACCCTCTAGCGATATGAATGACATAATGCACGACAACGAAGAACTAATACTAGTATTCGACTTAGGCGGAGGAACGTTTGACGTATCAATCTTAGAAGTCGGTGGTGGTATTACCGAAGTTATGGCAACTATTGGTAATAATCGGTTAGGTGGGACAGACTTTGATAAGCGTGTTGCTGAATATTTGTGCAGTTGTGCTGTTGACTTTGATAGAAAGATGAAGAATGATAAGAAAGATGGAGATTCATTGGATGGTATAGAAGATATTGACAAGAATGGAAGACAAACGAGTACGAAACGAGTAGTTAAAGATTGGTATCGTGATGGATCAGGAGAAGTTCCTGATATCATACTTCGAGTAGCGGAGGAGGTACGAAAGTGTCTATCGAATCAAAAGATAGTTGAGGTAGTAGTACCATTAACTGAAGATGGATGGAAACGAGTGGGTGGTGATGAATCCTTAAACAATCAAATCATTATCGGCCCTTCCATTGACAAAACAACATTAGAAACAGAATACAACATGATAGAAAATGAAGATTATACAATCATATCACTTGATAGGACAACATTTGAATCAATCTGTTATAATGAATTGCAATTGTTATTACAACCTATACGGGAGGTTGCCATAATGGCAGGAGTACTACTGCCCGGCGAGGCTCGACCTAGCTTTGTTGAGAATGCAATGCTCATGGCTAAAGAACGAGAAGAGGCCATGTCGGTATATAATAATGACGGAGAAGACTTTTGGGACTTTGATGATGATGACTTTGAAGACGAGCCGCTTATCAAAAGTACCAACACCAAGCTTAATGCAATATCATCAAAAGATGAGGATAGAATAAACGAACAAACAATGCAACAAATTCAAGCAATGGATATCAAATCACAAAAGAAGGCACAGCAACGTGGTCGGAAGAAGGCTCGTGATATTGACAAACGTGAACGATCATTTAGGAAACAGAAACGATCAGCAATGGAGGAGGCTACCACTGCCTCGTTATTGGGTAAACAAGTGGATGGTGATAAACAAAAGCGTGGTGGAGGAGGCAACACAATATCATCATCTCAGTCATCATCATTTGTTAGTGTAGGTAATGAAAAAGTCCAAGAAGGTATACACGGCCGACCATTATCACGGATAGTTCTAGTAGGCGGTGCTACACGCATGCCAGTGATTGCTAAACTATTAGAAGCAGTTGTGGGTATGGTACCACAACGTACAGTTCATCCTGATGAGGCTGTGGCATTAGGATGTGCAGTCCAAGTTGGTATATTAGACGGTGAGAATGAGGGTCTGTTGGGTGGTATGCAAGCGGTGTTAAGTCCAATGCAAGCAGCTGTAATGAGAGCCTTGGGTGGGTAGTAGTGATATAGTTTGTATTTGTTCATATCTCATGCTTGTGATATGCATACTTGCTCACATCATGTGCACTTTTCTCTAAACCAAACATTCAGCCAAGAAGCGGGGAATGGAAGTGGACTCGAGTGGTGAGTTGACAATGGACGACGAGAATGGCTCCAGTGGTATGGAAGAGATGATGATGGCCGGTGGTATAAGCGGTATGGTAGTGGACGAGTTTGATGACGAAGATGACTTTTATTGAGTAGTCAAGTAAGTTAAGTACTACTTTAGCATAGGCTCTTGTGATAACATAGATACAACATTCATTACAATTACAACATTCATCTTATTATCTAAATTACTTTCCACATAACATATTCTCTCGTCTCTATAAATCACTACTTTAGCATCAGGCAACTCCCATCATAGCTGTTGTAATCTCCTGCTAAGGGAGCATCACGAATACAATATCCTTGCCCTCATCGTCACTATCCATTTGAGGAGATGTTTGAGGTGTAAGCGTAGACGGTTGTATAAATCCAACAGCGGGTGTCAATGTCATGTTCGTACTTTGTAGTGATGGACTTGTTGTAACATACGGAATGGAAAATAATGTGCTTTCACTATCCCCAAACTCTCCTCAACAAGGCACTCGATATTGCCGAACCAGGAATGAACGGAATAGGAAATGAAGTAGTCTCGCCTAATGTAAACCCTCCTCCTTGCGCTATCAAGCTCCCATTCGATGTTACATTGTAATAGCCTTTCCCATACTCACAACAAATGCCATCTTCTTCACTGTCGTATATTGTAAACTGGTACGTCTGCTCTCCCTCGAGGCAAACGGACTCTTTTTGAGCCTTGTATTTGCCATTAGATGTACCATTGAAAGTCTTTAACACAACATTATTACCAGAGCCATTAATCGTTTGAATGTCCCATGATGTTTCCTCTGGATACTGATCATGTACCACTACAATATCGATCCAATAGCAAGTCTCTGTAGGCAAGCTTGATACAGTTGGTGATTGTGTAGGTTTTGGACTTGTGGTGGGAGCGATAGACGAGGATGGACTCATACTTGGTGAAGACTCACAATCAGAAGCACAAAATGGACCGTTCTGAGATTCATTCGGTGTATCTTGATATGTACAGCCAGAGTCTAAGAAGATATCATCAGCATTGGTGTATGGAAAGCTATCTCGCCATGAATATAGATTTTGATTGAAGGAACTGGCACTGTAGAACATCCACCTCATATCAGTGACACTCGAAAGATCAAAGCTGGACACGTCTTGGTTGAATGATGATGCACTATTGAACATGGATGCCATACCCCTAACGCTTGATGTATCAAAGTTTGATACATCTCCATTGAATAAACTCGCTTCCCAAAACATGGATGTCATATCAGTAACGCTTGAGGTATTCCATCCATTGATATCTTCGTTAAATGTATCCATATATTGAAACAAGTAAGACATGTCTTTAACACTTCCAACACACCACGAGTTCATTGGCCAACCATATGTTTGGGCGATGAAACATTTTTCATTATTGGCACAGTCTTGTCGAACATATGCCCGAACTGCATTGTAAAGAATTCCATCTTCACCACCATCATCTGCATCAAAGCATTCGTATGTTATAGTTGGAGGTGAAGTAGATGGAGCCATACTTGATGATGGGGCTACACTAACCGTTGGAGTATCCGTGATGTTTAGGAACACTGTGTTTTCGGTGTTAGATTGTGATAAAGAGACTCCCAGAGCAATTGCCATAGCTCCAAGAAGAAGTACAACAACACCAAAGAAGATCCTTGTTCGTCGTTGTTTCCACCAAGGTAGAGTTGGAGTGGCAATGAAGACCTCCTCTATACTTCGGTCGTCATCTTCATCATTATTATCTTCGACTTTCCATGCTACTGGTATGTGTATATCTTCTTGAGTTACTTCTTCCACTTCCCTCGATATGACATCATTATTACTATCTGCACCACCACCACCACTATCTATGTCCTCATTAGGCACTGCTGAAATACCTATTGAATCATTACTACCACTGCCAATATCATCCCATCCTCTTCTATTCATATCCCCTCTTCCTGTATTTGTATTATCCAACACTTCGCCTCCCTCAATAACCTCCCTTGGTGGTTCGTATATTGAATCCCTACCCGAGGAAGGCATAAATACATCTCTATCCATATCAGTAGATACAGTGACAGATACTGCGGCAGGCTTTTGATTCAACTTATCATCTTTTGCCTTCTTCTTTGCAATTTTATCCTCAAACTCCGCCGAATCGAATGGTCCGGGCGGAGTGAGTTCATTAACAGATGATAAATTGTTTGATATAGCTGCAGTTGTCTTACTGGCAATTTCAGGATCAGCAGCGTTGACTTCCAACATTGCAGGAGGTTCGGGGCTGATATTGTCGTCATCGATTTGCTCAACTTTACCAATCTGCTTCGGAGGCTCGGCCCTATTTGATATCACTTCGGCCATACCCGCCGGTAAAGGGAGACCCTCATTATCGTCTTCCATTTGTTGCAATCCAGACAATGTATTTGATGTGTTATTTATAGTATTAGTGGTGTTGGTATTGGGCTGTTCATCTGATGTTGCAACATCAACATTCACCTCTTCATCGACGATATCTTTAGTAGTATCCATTATATGCGTATGACTATATGCGTATGACTATATGACGTGTACTATGAGTGAAACTAACTAATAGTGATCTATATAAGGTATCGATGCTGCAGCCGTGGATAATCTTGGTCAATATAAGGTCTTGATAACGTGGGCTTGTGTAATATCTTGGTCTTGACAATTGATCAATTGATATTCTTGGTGGGCTTGTGTCTTGTGTATATGTACTAATATGTACTTGGTCAGAAATGGTGGTCTTGATATTGTTGTGTTTATGACTGATACACGAGAACTTTAATTAGCTAGACTAAATACGGCTGATATGGGGATCACTTTAATCACAATACAATTATTATGATAGTAGAGGAATGGTAGACTATCTATACAATGGTGATACCATATAGAGAAGATAAAGAGGCTTCTTTGATATCGTATTTTGTTGTTTCATGAAAGATAAGGATACCAAATAGAAAAGATACCCAGCAAGTAAGCCCCTCACCCAAGAGCAATCAATAACAACTGCACAGGAATCTTGGCTTGGACATCGAATCTAAGGACGTATCGTATTCACACGAAGTATGTGGTACAGTTGAATAGAAACTACTTCTTAGTGTGATTTGTATCTAATCCTGACCCAGACGTCGTGTTGTCATGTCTCCAGCATTCTCATGGCATGGCTGTAGGGGCTTACTTTACATCACAATGCCTGATTGCTTGGACTTGGATCGTCTTGGAAGTCTAATTTTACACCACTGAAATGCCGAGGTACATTTTGTATTGTCAAACCTTTAACCATCTCTTCTCAACTACAACTACTGTGGCAACGGACCCTAAACTAATCTCGTTCTAGTTCTCTCCCCAATAAGTCTCTAAGGTTCCCACCATTTAAAATATACATCTAATATCTACTGTCTACACTCTCTTTCTCTCGTCTCACTCACTAATCACTATCCACACTGTTATCACTTATTATTGACAATTAGAAGCACAAAAGGGTCCTTTCTGAGCTTCATCTGGTGTATCTTGATATGTACAGCTTGAGTTAGTAAAGGTATTATAAGCGGTGGTGTATGGGAAGCTATCTTGCCATGAGCATAGATCCTTGTTGAATGATGATGCACGGTAGAACATTTGGTACATATCAGTAACACTCGAGGTATCAAAATGTGACACGTCTTGATTGAATGAACTAGCACCCTCGAACATGCTGTCCATAGTAGTAACACTTGAGG
>Ga0214478_100026_pt1 | contig 60561 bp, 50 predicted proteins | sample M1_20Mar14CPVII9_2_FD_178001 | JGI IMG/M metagenome (GOLD analysis project Ga0214478, IMG submission 178001) | Marine eukaryotic communities from Monterey Bay, California, United States - M1_20Mar14CPVII9sort6BwellD7 | ecosystem: Environmental > Aquatic > Marine > Unclassified | place: USA... | reverse complement strand
GAAGAACAGACGAGCGCAAACCTAGATTTAGACTACGTAAGCCACTAGAGTGAGTCAATTGGACAAACTCATGTTTCTAAATGAGGAGAGGAGTGTAACAATTACATTTAGTATTACAGAATGTTGGGAATAGTAGTACACGATATTGTAAATCTAGAATGATATCTGTGGTTCAATTGGACAAACCCATGTTTCTACCGCAGCTGTTGTCTCGTTTTGTACAAAACTTCCATCGCAGCAAGTGCCTTGTGTTTCATCTACTAGTGGAGGAAAATCTGGATCGTCACAATATGTCAGTGCTTCATACCTCTCTTCTGGACTATTCACAAACGTTTCCTTTGGGTTAAGAGCAACAGCGTTATCGCTAATGGGTAGAGTGAACATGTCGAACATTACTGCAGGCTCATCTCCCGTGTTCATTCCTGACATATATCGATATGCCGGCATCCAGTAACAGCTTGGAGCTCGAACTATGATTGGATCAACCAAGTCTAGGAGTAGTGTCATCTCCCCTGCCATTAGACAAGTTACCCCAGTGTAGTCATGAGTATGAATGACTGCACGGGTATTAGGAAGACGAGTAGTCTTTTCAACCTGATACTTGAATTGTGAACCTTCAGCATCTATATCAAACTTCAACATTTGTCCACTATGCCCACCTTGTACTGACCATGAAGGCTCCATACGAATTTGCTTGCCACTATTGACTGATATACTATCACTAGGCACATCCCACTCACGCGTCGGTACTGGTTCATTGTTAATGATACATTCGTCTAAACACGGCTCTTCCCAACCAGGAGTAACAGGCGAGTTGTCATCACAAGTATCGTAGAGTCGGCATTGCTTCTGATAGATATCACCACAATATGAGCAAGGTAATTCCCCTACCTCCCATGCATTTGGATCATCGTACGGTGGTAGTTCACATCTTTCTACACTATCTCCCACGCTGTAGCTGAAATGGATGGCTTCAGCGTCTCCATAGTTCACCAGCGTAACAGCCGCACCCGCAGGGACAGGGAGGCATTCCCCTCCTCTAGCCGATTGCACTTCATTAGAGTTTTCCTGGATAAGATGTAACTCGCCAGACACAATGCATTTGATAGCTCCATAGTTGTAAATCAAGCCAGGCGTCCTCTTTGTGTCTGAGGCTGGTCCAATCTTTGATATGTGTGTCTCATGTCACATCAACTCATTTCATCAACATCATGAGACTGATATAGCGTATGTTTGAGCTGGTACTATGGAACTATAAAGTATCATACTATCAAATTACTATAATAAGGTACTTATAAATCTTTATTACTAGTAACAATCCACTATCTAAACATAAACTAAATACAGGCATCCAGCACATCAAATCAAATAGCATCTTCTGAAGATTTGCTCAAAGAGAATCATACGACCACTTGCTGCCTACGCTACCTCCTACAATCTTGCGGACGAGCTCAGGCTTGTTGACATCAAATAGAGGATGCACATAAATGTATTCAAAGGAATCGATGACATCCTTAGAAGCGTTGCGGCTCTCTCCCTTGGAAGGACCTTTCACCCTCTTGAAACCAGCAAAGATCAACTTCGAATGAAGTTGTTTGTGTTCACTATCTGAAGCACCAAAAGATACTTTGAAGATCTTGCAACGGTCCACGACATCACTCAAGAAACAAAATCGGAAGCCAGAAATAGGCTTACTCTCTTCTTGAGGATCCTCTGATATACTCAATACCATTCTCTGAGTACCACGGTAACGGTCAGTTACCTTCAACTCATTCTTGATACGACCGGACCATGAGTTGATGTTCCATAAACTTCCATCCAGGACCAATGTACGCATGACTTGGCCAAGTTGTGCCTCATAATCAGCTCTGACTTGGTTATCAATGAGACATCCCCAAGCACCACGATCTGCCAATGTCTTCTTCGAAGCTTTAGACTTCCCTGCAGATACCACCCGACCTGCTGAATTTACAGTAGTTCGACCTATGATATATATAATATTGATGGAGAAGTTAAGAGGTAAGTTAGATGGTGTAGAAATTAAAAGGAGATGCACAATAATAAATGGTATTCTCACCAACCCTCTTCTTCTTTGGCTGTTGCTTCTTCTTCTCTGCCACCTTCTCCTCGGTTCCTTTTTTGTTTTGAATCTGATAATGGATGTAAAGACGGGTGGACGGTGGAATGAGTATAGACATAGAATTAATGTGCACATCATATGAGCATATCATAATGAGCATATCATATGTACAACAATTAAACAACACACTCACCTCCTCCGACTTCTGAACTATCTCCGCCACTGCCTCTTGGGATAATCGAACAGGAGTTGTAGTACGATTACGTAATGGATATTCACGTGAAGTCACTCCAATCTCCTCCTTACTCTTCTTCTTGGATTTGTTCTTCTTCTTGGCCTTGTATCTCTTTGTAGCGGCCGCCGCTGCCGCCTCCCGTCTCATGGATGCCATATCCTCCTCTCCTAAACCAAGTGATTCAAGTTTGTCTTGGTTACCACTACGCTTGGCAGCTACCATCTCTTGGTATGTTGGATACGATACTCCTCTACTCCAAAACCCACTCTGCTCATCAGATGTTGTTGATGTTAAGGAAGTTGTGGTACATGTAGATGCTGCCATGATATATGGTACGGTGTATAAAGAAGATTGAGATCGTGTATTAGAAATGATAACAATTAGAAACAAGGGTGTGTATAGTTACATACTATGTGATACACTATCCTTACCTGTAGGCCAAATGTATTTGGCATCTAATGAAGGATCTTCATCTCCATCGGGATATACAATGTGATAGGTTCCATCACCGTTGTCATGTTCGCTTTAGAACCAGAGTAAACCAACCCATGAAAGTTATCATCATTGCACCACATTGCAGACGCAATCTGCCCCACAGTAAATATCTTGGACTTCTTCTTGGAGGTTGTATTACGACGTGACGTCTTTGACGTGGAAGATGTGCTACGTGCCATGATGTATTGTATGATGTAGTTGCAATTTGTTTTTGGAGGATGGTGCACCTAAATAATTATAATGAAGTAGTACACGATTAGCGATATATTAATTGCAATACATACAATAGGAATAGGATGGACATTGCAATACAACACATCAACAACATCAAAACTTACTTGTGGTGTTATGGTATATGAAGGACAAGTGATGGTGATATCGGCACCTTTATGAAATTTATGAGACCATCCTCTCCTCTCTGTTGTGGCGAGGTCGTGCATGGTATTTATCTGTACTATGTATCACTCCCTGATTTATTTGTACCATGAGAGGTCATTTTAGTGGAGTTGTGATTTTGAAATGAAATATGCGAAAGGTATCCTCTGAGATGGGTGTCCAAATAAGCATCACTCCTCTCCTCCAACTCACGACCCCTTTCATAATCTTATAATCCCATCCACATGCACCATAACTACTAAGTAACACTAGCAATACCCTTATCAACTACCCATCCAACCATGACTAAGGGATCAAAGCGTAGAAAGACCAATAGCGGCGGCAGCGGCAAATGCAAAACTCCATCTATCAACACCGCCAAGGATAAAGAGCAGCAGGTATCTTCTAATCATGCACAAGATAATGAAGAGTTTGATACCCCTCGAACCACTTCTAATGCATCTAAACTACCATATATTCCTGACAACGCTCAAGAGTTACCAACTACTACGGAGTTTGGTAACCTCTCATTCCTACAAACCAGTCTACTCATGAATCCAAACATGATTAAGCAAGCTATGAAAGTAGTACACGACCACAAGGGCACAGATAACAGCTCAAGATTACTCATCCAATCTATGGTACAACTACTCAAGGATAAGAACGATAAGAACGTGAATAAGAGAGAGTTCAGGAAACGATTACGTGATATAGAAGATGAGTTGGAGCGTATTGTAGATGATACTTCATATAAAGGACGTGTTAATCATGGAGATAGTATCACATTGGCTACTAAACTCTTAGTTCTATTACACTGGGCCGTTCCAGGTAAGTTATGTATCGATGTATATGTTTATAAGCATATCATTTTGTGTGTATATGTTGCATAAGTGCATATACATTTTGTGCACATCATGTGTTCAATTTTGTGCACATGATATGCACACTTTTTATAATCACATATTCTCATCATACCATCTTCTTCATTCATTTATCTACAGATTCTATGAAGAAGAAAGGCACAAACAAGATCGATGAAACTTTAGGATGTATCATGACCATCAAGAGATCCTTCCCAAGTTCATTGAACAATGAGGCATGTGGAAGATACCTCACAAAGGAAGAGATGGATGAGATGGAGAAGATGATTGCAGTACACGACTTCTATCCAGTTGTTGCAAAGAACAAAGAGACATTCGATTCTGATATGAATAAGTTCGCTCAAATTGAGCTTGAGATATCAAGAGATGAGTTTGATCTGCTCTGTGGATTGTTGTATCTATGTAAAGTTAGCTACTTCAACTTGTTGAATGATGGAGTGCCATGTCCAACTGTATGTGCATCAAGTACCGTTGATAACAAGCTAATTGTCACCGCTACTACTGCCAACCGTGGTCCCACCGTTACCGATACAATGATTGACTGCGGAGAATTATCTCATCCCGAGTGTTATTGTGCAGGTTGGATTGGTAATCTACTCATCTTTCCACGAGAGAGATTAGATGCTCAATGTTGTACGATTAAGCTTGCTTACTCATATGTTTGCAGCACTCCTAAAATCACTCGTATTGCATATCGTTTTGGTGGACACGATGGCAAGTCTGTCGAGGAGCTTGAGTTGTTTGCAGAGGCTATTCGTGCAAGTTGTCGTAAGGGAGGTAGAACTACAGGTAGTATGCGCATTGAGGCATCAGAGTTCATTCATGAATGTATCAAGTCTGGCATGAGTAGGTCAGATGCTATTGAGTTGCTTCGGTCTATCAATACAAAGCTTGCTAGTCTATTCGAAGGATCGGTCAAGGGTGGTATCAAGGGTGGTAAGATTGGTGGCAAGATTGGTGGTAATAAGACTGCTAAGTTGAGAAGAATAGCAGCCGGTAAGGATATGACTGAGTATGAGTGGGAGTGTTGTTGCGGTGAGAAGAGACAAGGATACATTGATACTGTGGCAATGCGGTGTGGAGAGTGCAATACACTAAGAATGACCACCAACACCAATCCCAATGGTGAGAATGTTTGGAGACTTCCGGCAGTTCATCATGATGAGCAAGAGAAGATTCGTCAACTATATGCACAGCAACCAAAGGCTATAGCCAAAGCTCGAAAGGAGGACACTCGAAGGAAGAAGAGAACAGAAGAGGTGTCTACGAAGTATGACGGATTGCAAAATGCTAATAAGATGAAGCCTCCACCTCCTCCACCAAATAAGTTTAGAGTAAGTTAGTTGTAAATTATAAAAAAGAAAGAAAATTTGAGGCAAGTGTAGAAGCATCATAGCTATTAATGTATCTACCTCGACTAATTCAATCTGAATTTAACAAAGATTCAATCATTATCACTTTGAAATGACCCTCGTTGAGTAACAAGTGGTGAATGACTGTAATGTTGGAATGATAACTATTGGGAATGATTACTCGAACATACCGAAAGGCAAGGAGATGGCAACTAGTCCAAATCATATATGATGTACTATCTTGTTGATTTGATGTGCATGTCAAGTCTGTACATTGTTCAAAGTATTCTTCTTCATCATTCTGTGCCTCTGCCGCAACACAACTATTGGTTCATTATTAGTATCTAATGTTGATGACTTGCCCTGGATAGTATTTCGATTGACTTTTGCTGAAGTATCAATGTTTGGGTTATTAAAGATAGATTGTGGAAGGTCTTCCTCAAGCTGAGAAGCGACAGTGTCTCGGCTCATTGGTACAATATCTAGATCAATGCCATTCACTTCACATATCCCCGAGCTGGATGTTGTGATTTTAGGCTTAGTAGCTCTCAGTAGTCGTCTAGGAGCAGCTTCGGAAGCTGCACTAACAGGCAAGGAAGCAAAAAGTAAGTAGTATGAGTATTTCATTTGTAAAGTTGTTGCAATAATAATTTATGATAGAGAATTTGTGATACACACCACGCACTCACCACGATACCATCTTGTTTCAATTGATAACTTTGGTCAGATTGGAGATAACGGAATAACCTTTGTGAGAAGTTGTTTAACCTCGTTGCTGCTTGCAACCACACGCACGATTTATAACTTTGGTCCCACTTCAAGGATACCGAGAGGTATCCTGCAATAAAACTTAGATATATCATGCTTAGGCAAACATAGGTAGAGGATGTGCCTCCGTATTGAATACATGGGTGTGTAGAATATCAATAGTAGATTCAATATCAAATAGTAGATACATATACTTGAGTGTTTCAGCCAAGAAGAAGCTCTGCATTTTATCCATCTTCTTGGTGGGCTTGTTTACATCCTTTAACGAGGCATATCCGTACCGAGATTTACAATACTTCTCGAGGCTTTGGAAGATCTCCCACCCCCATTCTCTATAAATAGGGTCACCCGTTAGCTTATTGAGATAGTATAGACTCTCGACAACTTCTGGCCGCAGTATATATTGCCGGGCACCGCCGTGTGGTATCCTAAAGTCATCATGCTCTCCCGTAAAGAGAACATACTCCGGAGACAAGCCACTCTTTGTTCTAGCATACATTTGGTAGCAGGTATAAGCTAAAGCCTTGGCAGTCTTTAGATCACGTCGTGCCCGTCGAGAATCTAGCCCCTCGGGATCGGTATACGCTCCTAGGGCAAGAGAACCACTCATGAAACATGTGAGATGCTCAAAACGATGAACAAGCTTGCCTTTCTTCCTCTCTGCGATATATGATAGTCCATTGGGTCTACTTTGTTGTAGAAGATGGTCGTGTAGTCCTTGCACAGAAGCGTCCCACATGTCTCTATATTGTTGTTCTTTCTTTCCTCCTTGCAGCCAGAGTTTTAGCATGTATTCGTATGTACTATCTCCCATACCTCCAAAAGATATATGATCGGTACTAAACTCAATTCCATTTGTTCCATCTTTCAACTTTAGAGGCAAGAGCCCATCATTTGGCATTAATCGTTGTAGAAGATCAAAGACATGTATTGACTTGTTGACGAATGATTGATCACCAGTTACAGTGGATAGATATCTATACTCCAGTTGATTGGTACCAACTTCTGCCAATAGATAATCATAACTGTTTCTTCTAAAGTTGTGTCCTTTACCAGTTTGTAGATTAATCACTCCATATGGTAATCTATTTGGACTATTGAATGATTTGATTAAACGACTGCCAAGATCCTGTGCCTTGTCTAAAAACACCTCATCTTTACTAAAATCATATGCCGATAGTAAACCACCCAAACTACGAATAGTAGTTTCAAAGTTTGACACCTCTCCAATACTATCAAATGTAAGATTATCTTTAATCCAATTTCTTGCTTCATAGAATTCATCTTTAAGGTTCATAATCCAAAGTGTATCTAATGAATCAATTAGAGTAACTGCCATACCTCCCCACTTTTCATTTCCCCTTCCGGATTTTGGTTGTAACTCATCCATACCATATGCATGTTCTTTGTAATTTCTCCATATAAATTGCATTGCTTTCTTCACTTGCAAACGTCTAACATTTGCAACCTCGTCACTATTTTGTATATCTTTTGCTGTGATGTTGTATGGCGTATCACCACATTTATATTCCTCAAATCTATATCCACCAAGTGGTATATAGCTTGTATTATGCATTGGAAAAGAGGCAGCGTATGGGTATGGTGTTGAACTATCAATCTGTTTGCATCTATCCGAGTTGTCATGTAGTATTATTGATGTATCATTATGTCTTAATTTGGATGTTCTATTTGAGCTAATGGTTGCAATAGCTGACAATACGATGGCAACTATGATCTTCCAACATTGAGAGAGACCGCAGCCCATAGCGGAGTTGCCCATATTGTTCAATCACATCATAAATCATATCTTTGCCATCACATTGACTATCATTTCAACTCTTCACTTTGTTTTTTCTAGGATACCAAAAGGATATGGCTCGGCATAGTGAGAAGTAGAGTAAGATGTGATGCTTATCGATTCAATAGTCTACTAAAGTTGCAGCAATACGTTCTAGTTTTAATCCAAAGACAATTTCATACAGGTATGCATAGAGGGTAGTCCGGAATACAGCCACCCATACAACATTGGCAGACAAGGGCATACATTCAATAACAGTCGCTAATATAAACCCCACATCCTGGTATATTTAGACCATCTTGATGTGATATTGGGCAATGAGAAGAGAGGGAGAGGCTTAAATCTCTACTCCACTTCCTGAAATCCACCATTCAAGGACATATCAGGTACACAGCATCCATTTAGACCCTGGTCTGATCGGGTAGTACAGGAATTAGCTCCTTTACTTGAACCCTTGACACAAGTCTCACCGTTGTCAATATCACACATGGATGGAGGACATTTGTTCACATTTCGTTGATTGGTACATTGCTTGTAATCACATGCACGGCCAGTACCCCTAACCGTATCATCGTTGTCACTTTCAGATGGTGATGGAGTTGGTTGATCGGTGTCTGGGTTGCAAGGAGGCTGTTCTTTTGGGCAGTTCATAATATCGCCCCCAGGTGCAGAACAGCACTTTGGGTATCCCATATTTGACCATGTTTTAGGATCACAACCATAGCGAGGAGCTTGGGTGCAGTAACTTGTCCCAGTCATACCCTCCCCGTGGTTGTCACACATGGTCGGGAAGTTAGGGCAAGTATAATCTGTTGTTTAGGGTGGAATGAAAGATGGGAATTAGAAGACAAGTTGAATCTATAATTACATACAAGAGGATTGCTAATATCTCACTTACCATCATCATCACAACAGGCAGGCCAGCCAGTCTTGTAACACTTAAAATCAGAAGGGTATGTGCAAATACTACTTCCAGGAGGAGGTCCTGGACTTGGTGCCGATTGAACACGAAGAGAATAACATGTTGAACCAACATTTGTTTTGGTACCCGATACATCTCCTTGACCATTGTAACTTGTATCCATCTCATCAAAGCATGGTGAACTATTTCCTGTCCATGTATTCTTCTCGTATAGACAGTAACAAGCGGCTTCGTCACAATTGTAATTAAATCCAACTAACTTGTTTGGTTTCATACTACTACAGCCACGTGAGTCGGCACGACCGTAGCCGCTGATACAAACATCTGAACATCCACCATCCTCTTCATCAATTGGTGGGTATATGCCGTTGACCTTTCCCCATTGATATTGACGATTGTTTGAATCAACACAGATTGAGTTGTATCGTTGACGTGTAAAGATATAATCGTTACCTTTGTAGGTGTACCAAGGCAAGTTGTTGGGAAAGCACGTTTCAAGGTCAGAATTGTCGGTATCGACGAGGTCTGTATTTGTATTACCACGACGGAGGAATTGAGGTACTAAATCAATGGCAGTGGCGGCACCGAGGAAGGTAGTGATGAGTGTTAGCTTCATGTTTTGTTGTGTCTATTATGATAAGTTAAATTATGTTGGCTTAGGCTGTATATATCGAAGACGATGGTGAGATTTATATTTGCATGTATTGCAATTCATAGCAAATATAGGTGAGCTGTGTAGATTTAATACAAACCATCAAATCTTTAGAAATAATTGCAATTAACACCAGTTACAGCCGTAGATTTACATGTAACCATCAAATCTTGTATTTTATTGCAATATAGCAATAAGAGGATACCGCGCATGGTGCTCAACATCTATTGATTTGTGCATATTCCTGGCATGAATCAAGAACTCATCAAATGATTCAAGACAAAGGCGGCCTTCCTCAATTTCCTCCTCTTTAACTCCCAAAGCCAATAACATCAAAGTAGCATACCAGTCTTTTGTTTTGGTGTTTTCTTCCTGTCGTTGTTTGTGACGAGAAGAAACAGACAGACATTAATATTAGTATTCAACAAAATTCACAAACATTCACATCAGTTCATCAAATACTAACATACTCACATCACGGTTAGCCTCATCAAAGAATCGAGCAAATACATCTTTATTACTTTTTTTACTCAGACCAGCCTTTTCTAGCTCTTTGATGGCATGTCGAGCCTTAATTTTTTGTCCTTCGCTTTTTGACGAAGTCTCAATATATTTTTTCCAGTTGTGTATAGCAGAAACTAAAACCTGGGCCCTTGGAGGCAAATATTTATACCACCACATGCCAGAGCTTTTTTTCCTTAGGATGTGAACTTCGTCAATATCCATGACAGTAAACATAAAGGCCCTCGCAACTTCCACTATATCTATTGCCTCCTCCACTGTCATATCGTTGTATTTAATTTGGCTATTCGAGAATGGACTTACATATTTGCCATCCTCGCCATCTTTGCCAGGCTTAAAGTAATACTTTAGATGTTTCACAATTGGGTGTCTTGTAGTTTCAATGTTGGTACTTGGTTTAGGTTCAGTTGGTTTATGACCCATTGCCTTTTCACAGATGTGGATAATCTTCACTGTTGCTTCATAATTCCTATTGCCTAATACCTCTGGAATCTCAATCCCATTACATGTAAGGTACTGCCACATATTATAGTAATCAACATTGGATAAAAACTTCTTAATCTCATCAACCTTCTCTTCCAAATTAGGGTCAAATTTTAACCCATCACGCAACTCATCTGAGATTCTAGATGCAAAACCTACAATCTCCAAACGCTTATTATCCATGGCAATAATAGCCATCCTCAATTGATATAATGCAGCACTCTCGTCACTTTCTTCTTCCTTGGGGGTATTCTCATCTGCTTCCATCTTGGCAGTAATTTTATAAATACGTGTTAGTAGCAACAACAGTTCAGCAAGTGTTACATTCCATTCTTTAACATCCTTCTCAAATTTAGCACGTAAATCTTGAGATTTAGGCATCCATTCCTCAGTATAACTATCTTCATTCAATATCTTGGTGGACATAAACTTTGCAAGTTCTCCTTCAAGTAACGTTACTTTGTCTTGGAGGGATTCTACAGTATGATAATCAATAAACTGAGAAATAAACAGAATCAAATGTGTTAGTTCATAACTGTATTAGTTTAATCATTTGAACATTAAGATTGTACAAATCAATACACTTTTTCATACCTTGGCTCTCTTCAATAATTCCATAATATATTTCGTAACATTCTCGTGGAGTTCGTTCTGCTGTGCAAGCAACTTTTCTAAATTCTTCTTCTCTTCCCCATCTGCCATCTCTGCCACCATCCCCCTCATACACTTAATTTCACAATTAATTAAGTAGGACCATTGGGTATATTTACCAGTGGTAGTCTTACACAACCCATTAATACTAGTTTTATTATTGGCTGCCTTTTTGGTATCATCACTGTCTTCATCAAGTAACGACTCCAACTTCTTGCCTGCTTCAATCATTTCAGATTGAACCACTTTGAGTGTGTCATCCAATTGTTCATGGGTAATACTTTTGTTTGAATTAATAATATCACGTACAGTCATACTCTTCGCATCATCTGTTAATGTTTGTACTTGTGTGTTATTCTTGTTATTGTTACCCACACCTTCATCCCCACCAATCCCACTATCTAACGTTGTTGGCATATTATAAGGTTTGATATTTGGCTATTGAGACTAAGGGTATTAGGCTGCAGTTATGTTTATTGAGGGTATGAGGTCGATCTAGGTCAATTGACATTAAATAATTCACTACTACCTTTTAATGTGTGGGGCACGGTATCCTACTTTTTGTGAAGACTAGCTGGTGGTGCAATATTATAAACTCAAAAGTTTGATAGCAAAAGAATATCTTATATAATATATCCAACACCTATACAACTCTACCAAGAAGATAAATAAAAGATGAACTCGGAACCTACCTCAAAGCCTACTTTGGATAGCCTCTTTGATACCCACGTTGTGCGTCAACAAGTCACCAATGCTTTACAAAATAAATCATTTGATTGTTCATTACTTCAATCTACATTGAATGCAGAAATGTGTTCTGGTATACATGACAATCCTAACAGTATTTCTGCTATTATTTCTAAGTTGAAAATCAAACCTAATGCTGAAGATAATGATGCAATGGAAGTTGATGTATCACTTGCAACATCAAACACTAACTCAGACGCAACAAGTGCACCGTCATGTGCACCGTCTGCTAACAATACAACCAACACTCCCACACTGGCAACAGCAAAGCCAGCAGTTGTTAGTACATCACCTACCACCAACAATGATACAACAAATGCTGGTGGTATGAATAATCCTTCAACAGAAAATATTAGTAAAATTTTATACAAGGAAGGTGCACCCTCACATGATGCAAATGATGCCACTACAGGTACCATTCCTGTCAACAATGATGGTAATAATGCTGATTTGGGCGATAATACTGTCAACGCTGGCAATATTGGTGGTAATAATGGTGATTTGGGTGATATCATTGATAACGTTGGTAGTAATAATGATAATATTGGTAACGTTGGCAACACTGGGGGCAATACCAATGGTATTGTGGCTGCTGCTGCTGCTGCTGCTGCTGGTGGTGGTAGTAGTAAAGTTGTATGTGTTGCATTATATGGTTCTACTACTGTTACATTACCAGCTGCAGTTGAGTTATTATCTGGTGTCACATGTGGATGTAAGAATGACAAATGTAGGTACAAAAAGCTTGACAAAGATGGTAATGTATCTAAACTGAAAAGGTTGAAAGATCCACTGGCATGTACATGTATGGTGGATGAGATTATGAGGCTGATTGAAATGAATAACATTGATATTACACAGACAGATACTATTTTTACTGCCTTGAAAGTGTCTCTCCAAGTAAAGAATATGTTCAATAGGGTGACGAAAGATGGGAAGAAAGCTTTGATGAAGAGACAGAATAAGCAGGTTACTTTAGCCAAACGTGAAGCAGCAGCTGCTAAGAAGAAGGCTACCAAGGGAGGAAAGGGAAAGAAGAAAGGCGGCAAAGACAACAGTAAGAAGAGGGAGCTAGAGCCTGTAGCTGAGCATTTTGCAGCAAAGAAGAGTAGGAATGCTTAGGCCAATGATACATGGTGGGAAAGTGCAGTATCTTACATAACAGTTTATAATTTATGTGTTGTTGTTGAATACTATCCATTCTGTCCTGCCACTGTTTCTTAGACTTGACACAAGTCTCACCGTTATCGATATCACACATAGATGGAGGGCACTTGTTCACATTTCGTTGATTGGTACATTGCTTGTAATCACATGCACGGCCAGTACCCCTAACCGTATCATCGTTGTCACTTTCAGATGGTGAGGGAGTTGGTTGATCGGTATCAGGGTTGCAAGGAGGCTGTTCTTTTGGGCAGTTCATAATGTCGCCCCCGGGTGCAGAACAGCACTTTGGATATCCCATATTTGACCATGTTTTAGGATCACAACCATAGCGAGGAGCTTGAGTGCAATAACTTGTCCCAGTCATACCCTCCCCGTGGTTGTCACACAGGTCGGGAAGTTAGGGCAAGTATAATCTGTTCAAAGATGAGATATTAGAAAATGATTTATATAGGAACAGAAATGACAAATTGCAATATCTCTCTTACCATCATCATCACAACAGGCAGGCCAGCCAGTCTTGTAACACTTAAAATCAGAAGGGTATGTGCAAATACTACTTCCAGGAGGAGGTCCTGGACTTGGTGCCGATTGAACACGAAGAGAATAACATGTTGAACCAACATTTGTTTTGGTACCCGATACATCTCCTTGACCATTGTAACTTGTATCCATCTCATCAAAGCATGGTGAACTATTTCCTGTCCATGTATTCTTCTCGTATAGACAGTAACAAGCGGCTTCGTCACAATTGTAATTAAATCCAACTAACTTGTTTGGTTTCATACTACTACAGCCACGTGAGTCGGCACGACCGTAGCCGCTGATACAAACATCTGAACATCCACCATCCTCTTCATCAATTGGTGGGTATATGCCGTTGACCTTTCCCCATTGATATTGACGATTGTTTGAATCAACACAGATTGAGTTGTATCGTTGACGTGTAAAGATATAATCGTTACCTTTGTAGGTGTACCAAGGCAAGTTGTTGGGAAAGCACGTTTCAAGGTCAGAATTGTCGGTATCGACGAGGTCTGTATTTGTATTACCACGACGGAGGAATTGAGGTACTAAATCAATGGCAGTGGCGGCACCGAGGAAGGTAGTGATGAGTGTTAGCTTCATGTTTTGTTGTGTCTATTATGATAAGTTAAATTATGTTGGCTTAGGCTGTATATATCGAAGACGATGGTGAGATTTATATTTGCATGTATTGCAATTCATAGCAAATATAGGTGAGCTGTGTAGATTTAATACAAACCATCAAATCTTTAGAAATAATTGCAATTAACACCAGTTACAGCCGTAGATTTACATGTAACCATCAAATCTTGTATTTTATTGCAATATAGCAATAAGAGGATACCGCGGTAGGACCTCGTGCCGCGCCGCCGCCGTCAGTATCAAAACAAACCACATATCATATTAATAAACTTACGACTATATTGTTGTTGTACCAACTCTATATTTATGAGACAGTGCTATCAATCTTATTAATCGTCTATCCAACTTTTTATGCTCTTGCTTCTTCACTAAAAAAATAGATTCATTATGTCAGTAAGATACGGTATCCTTTCTCTCGCCCCCAGGACATCACTACTTCACTGAATCTGACTCTCGGATCGATATCAACTGGTGCGTTTGATGATGCTGAGATTGCGATGGCCGAAGAAGAGACTACAGTTCCCTATATCAACGTAATGTCATCTAATACGATATCTATAGCCATAATTGGCGGCGGTATAACAGGAGCCACAGCTGCACAAGCATTAGCCCATCAACATAACAATTGCAAAAACAATAATAAATTAACCATCCACGTGTTTGATCAAGGTAGAAGAGGCGTAGGAGGACGTACATCATCAAGAATATCAACTACCTCCGATGGTACAAATCAGCAACTTAAATTTGATCATGGATGTCAATTCTTCCGAGCAGACACGCCCCAATTTCAAAACATACTAAAAACATGGATACAACAAGATTATGTTAGAGAATGGAAGGGCAACTTTCAATCAAGCAATGGTATGTCAACTGATAGAGAATTCTTTGGATTGCCATCTACACCACCGTTTTATGTAGCTGTTAATGGGATACAAAGTTTAGCCAAGAATATATTAGATCAAGTTATTAGTAGCACATCAAATAATGAGGAATCCACAGAATTGCAAGTATTCACTGGAACTAGAGTAGCACAATTACAACGAGACGAATCAACCAACAAATGTAAATTACATGGTACTTCTGGTGTAGCAGCATATCATGACACACCTGAAAAGATAGCCCAAGCAAACAATACAACAACAATCATAGGACAAGGATATGGCTACGATGCGGTAATATTAAGTGATGTTAGTTCAAGTTTTGGGAAGTGGCATAGAGCATCGGCTGGTGTACCAGAATCATTTGCCAAACGTGTTAGAGAACGAGTAGGTGCACGTGTGCCATTATTCAGTTGTATGATTGCATTTGATAAAGATACCAATATCCCATTTGATGCAGCATCATTTGATGATTCAAATGTTTGGTTCGCTGCCAAGTCTAATTCCAAACCTGGTATGGAAGCGTTACAGAAGGAATGTTGGACACTTGTTAGTACACCCGAGTATGCCATGGACACGATAGAAGAAACTCCCATGCAAGATGCAATTACTGGTGAGTTTATACCCCAATCGGCCGAGTATTTAAAAACGGTGCCTGCTCCGGATTTATACAATGCATTTAAAGAGTTGATTGGTAAAGAGACTACATTGGATATAAAGACATTACCAAAGGTTGTTTTTATGGATGCACAACGATGGGGATCGGCTATGCCTGCTCATCGGCATGTAGATGTCAACTCTTCATCGTCATCAACATGTAGAAATATATCGGGTGTAAATTATGACTGTGGGAGGCATTCATTGGCACCAACAAAAGAAGAAGGAGGAAAGAGGACATCGTCCTTCTTAGTTGACGATGATTTGATGTTACTTCAGGCTGGTGATATGATGGGGAAGCATACTCCAGGATTTGAGAGTGCAGTTATTTCTGGTATTGATGCTGCTGAATACTTGTATGGCAAGCTATCATCCGATAGTACAAGATCTTAGGCATATGATATGTTCAACTTTTCAATACATCAAGAGAACCAAAAACAAATGCACTAAAAGAAGAACAAACATGATTCGATCTATCATTAATGATTACCTATCCTACATCCGATCAACAACAACACAACAACACAACGACAGCAGCAGCAGCATGAAGAAGAAGTTACAATTCCAAATACATATCAAACATTAGCCACCCAAGACAAGTTCTAGTCTTCCGAGGAAGAAGTCTGGATTAGAACATCCTTACAGGCAGGAAGGATCGAAGGTCCAAAGGGGCCACAAAATCCAATTGCTGGAGGTCCGTCTTCAGTTGGATCTCCGAGATGAATGTGTTGGCCTACCTTTTCTCCATCGAGATTGTTAATGAATGTATAAATAGACATCATTACACATAGTGGTTAAATACTGCTTAGAGGCCTTTAGAAAAGGCCTTCCTTAGTAACAAATATGAATGAAGCAAGTCTTTTTGGTAAACACGACTACTCAATAATGCATGCAATATTATTCCTGCGCTGCCTAACTCAAGAGGTACCTTGGTATCCTAGGTTTTGTTAAGAGATGCAAATCAAATGTAAATCATTGGTTCTCTTGGTAGCCGTGAGATCTTTATTTAGTGGAGGGGTACATTAGTCAGAGACTGACTTAGTCTAACTTATGCTATGCTTTGTACTAGCACTGACATACAAGTCTTCGATTAGCATATCTTATCTATCCTCAAGTAAGCATGCTACTGCATCACTCCTCTTGCTTTCTAGCTGTCTGACACGAGCTTTTAGTGAATCATTCTCATTCAAGAGAGCTTCATTCTGAGTCTGTAGTTTCTCATTCTGACTTGTGACTTCCTTCACCTGATTCTCAAGCTGCTTCGTTTCATCTTCCCATTTCTCACAAACATCACCGTACAATTCAAAACTAACCCCATGAAGACAACGTTCACGCTGATTCTCCTCACTTTCCTCTTCTTCTTCAGTAAAAGGTACCTCAACACTCACAAAACGAAAGTGGGTGTAGAATTTACCTGAAGTGTTGTTGACTTGCCATGTCTGGCGATGATTCTCTTCCATGTAATCACACACAGCCTCCTTTATGAACTCTTTCCCTTTACGTCTTAGATCCACAGTCCATATTTTCCTAAATTCTTCCAAATCTGTCTGATCTGTATATCCAGCTGAATATACTTTGGCTTGTCGTCCCCTTGCTTCATGTATAACATCCCATGTCTTACCATCCACAGATGCTTCTAAATTCCAATCACCAGCCATGCCATAGCATGGACCTCTTCTGATCGAATAGTGAGTTGGTAAAACAGCCACCCCGTTACATAAATGAAAATTGAATGAGTCGCCAGAAGAGTCTGGAACAGAACAATCACAACCCATCATTTCTCCGTCAATTGAATTAAATGCGGCAAAGATCCTATCACAATCAGCATATGAAATATCTGCATCAAAAAGTTTATCACTTTTTGGAATGGGTCTGTATTGCACCATGACTGCCAGTTCATGGGCATAGCCGGGACCAAACTCTTCTACTTCGAAAAGCGATCCCGATATTGTAACATCTCTTGAATAAGGATTGATATAGTCTTCAGTACCCTTCTTCGTACCTAGCCAATACATAATACCTTTGTTACCATCAACCTCGGGTGAGCAACTAAATGTAATTTTCAGTAACCCAATCAAACTATCTAATCCAAAGTATAATGCCTCATCACGTACCAAACCCCATAGCTTCTTATTCTTTTCATATACACCGATTCCTTTTGGCATGGTGCCGGTATTGATATACTCTATAATGTATTGAAATATAATCGGATCAACATCTAATTTGAAAATATCCCTTCCTTCATTATCAACACGGTCTAAACTTGCATCTAGCATACTATCTTCACGAAATCGTGCCGAGAAATAACTGCATCCATTGTTAACATTGAGTAATTTTGATTTGTTGCAATAGAATATTTGACCTCTCACATCTAGCCCGATGACTGTATCAGTATCGTTATCTTCCTCCATCGTATTGCATAATACTTCTCGATATTAGATACTTATAATACTACTCGGTAATAGATATAAAATAGATTGAGGTAGATATCGATATAGATAATTTGTCACAAGAAAAATTTGATTCTTGTCTCTAGCGATATCGAATATTAACTCAGCCTACCGATCGAAAACAACAGAAATATATCCAACAATACTACTAATTTCTTACTTTCAAATGATGTTAGGGTTAGGATTGATTTATTGCACTCACATATATATATCCAACATACTACTAATTTCTAAGTATAATCAAATGATGTTGGGTTGGTTCTGTTTATGTAGCCTTTCTGTAAGTATCGACCTCAATAGATTGCAATTGCATATTTGAATTGGTATTGCAATGCAATAAAGGCGGCCTGTCGATGTCGATAGGTACTATATCAACTGTATATGACTATGTTTCGACGATTACTGTTTGGTGATCCCTCAGAAAAGACAACACATTAACACAACACAACATGTTCATCATATTTTTTTCGACTCTCATAATATTATGTGCTCAACATACATCATATTATATAGTCGCCCTATCAACGTCGCCGCTTACTGAAACCAAATGGAAATTAAATCTTGATATTGGATATCAAAATGGAAGTTGGATGCCTAAACGTTTTCCTGGCTGGGGTGAGTCTGGTGCACGCCTGGGTATCAATGTTGATGTACAATTCTCCACAAAACCATCCAATCAAAGAGAGAGTCTTGTAGGTCCAAAGGATAGTACCTACATTCTCAAAGTATGCAATAATGAACCATCTACATTTGTATCAGAAAGAGGATTAGAAGAAGTTACATTTACAGATGGTGGGTGGTGTATACAAAGACCAACAGGGAACATTAAGAATGCTGTCGGATCATTAGTTAAACCCGAAGGTTTGTTAAAGTTCTGGCTAGATTGTCCAAGTGGTGCAAAGAAACGTGATGCAGAGGTATTTCCCGATACACGTATATTCTTCACAACAGGTGTATGGGATGATCCAACGTCATTAAAAGATATGGAATTAGAATATGAATCTGTAGTTGATAAATTACAAAGTGTAGTAGATACAACACGTGATATACGTCAAGAGAATGAACAGAATGATACCAATATATTGGATAGAATAAGTGACTTTCGTTCACTGGTTGACAATTCAAAAGAATTCGATGTATTGAATTCAAAGAAGGAAGAGTTAGAACGTGCGTCGCCACCTCGTGGTTATGCCGAGTCATCGAATGGAGTTAAGATCGCTCCCACGGGAAGTTTAGTTATCAAAGGGAATAGCATACCAGATTGGTTACCGGGCAGTGAATACTTGATACTTGGCACTTTCTCAACTAAAGCATTAGATGATTAGTAGATGATTAGGAAAGACTTATCACTTTACAACCCTTATACTACTAGTTTATGTATCGACCTCATATACAGACTCAACTACCCATCTCTCGGGCTCGTAACAATCGACATAAACAACTTAGAAGGATTATAGTGGATGTTGAAACTAATTTATGATTATGATGAATTATCATGTAGACTATATTTTTCTAGTATTTGGACTAGCAGATAAACATGCTATTGCATTCCACTTGTTCTCTAGTTGTCTGGTAAGAGCTCTGAATGAGTCATTCTGATGTTACAGAGCTCATTATAATTGATTCTCAAGCTGCTCAAGAGTGCATCATTCTGAGCCTTTAGCTTCTTATTTTCATTTAAAACTTCCTCATTCTGATTCTCAAGCTCCTGAATGTGAGTATATTCATCTCCCCATTCATCGTAAACATCACCATACACTTCGAACCCGATTCCATGAAGACAAATCTTTCTAACTCTGTCATCTCCTTTATATAACCCAACTTCTACATTGTAAGGTACCGTTACACTCATAAAACGAAAATGAGTATAGATTTTGCCACTCGTGTTGACTACTTTCCATGTATGACGATAATTCTGTTCCATATATTCACATATGACATCTCTCCTCGTGTCTCCTTTGAGGTGTTTGACTGTATCCCATAGCATACTACGTTCATTATTCCTGTTGATACCTTCGTATAAACGACTTTTTCCTCTTGCTTCGTGTATAACATCCCAGTTCTTACCATCAATAGATGCCTCTAAATTCCAATAACCAGCCATTCCAAAGCAGCCTCCATTTCGGATCGAATAGTGGGTTGGTGATACAGCCACCCCGTTCAATAAATGGAAATTGAGGGGGCCGTTTTGTTTCCAACGGAGATGGCCACAGCCCATCATGGCACCTGAACTCTGAAAAATGAAGTCTAATGTTCCATTTCCACAAACGAAATTATCACAATAACATTTGCTCTTTTCTCCTTCTGGGTTGGGTCTGTATTGTACCATCAACATCTTATCTTCTTCAGTTATACGACTATTTTTATCACCTTCAAACCATCCTGATATTTCAACAGCTCCGCTTGAATAAGGATTGACATAGTCTGATGTACTCTTGTTTGTTCCTAACCAATACATGATGCCTTTCCCGGATGCACCTAAACCCTTATCAACCTGAGGAGAGCAACTAAACGTAATCCTCGATGAATGAACTAAACTGTCTAAACCAAAGTATACGGCCTCTTCTCTAACTAAACCCCATAGCTTCTTATTCATTTCATATAAACCGATTCCTATTGACTTTTTATCCGTACGAATATACTCCATTATATATTGAAAGATACTCGGATCACGATCTAATTTGTAAATATCCCGCCCTCTACTATCAACACATTCTAACTGCATCGAGCATACTATCCTCCCATGTCTATCCTCGCGAAATCTTTCCGAGAAGTAACTGTGTCCATTGTTAACATTGAGTAATTTTGATCTATTGCAATAGAATATCTTTCCTCTAACATTTAAGCCGATGACGGTATCGGTATCAGTATTTTCCATGATATAATAATAATGTACAGTGTGTTTATACTATTGTACTCGCTGTGGCCTAAGAAATATACTAGGTATACTTAAAGGTCGGTGCAGTCAACAAAAAAAATGACACACGTGATGTGTTCTTTACGTTTGTATTGCTCTTGGTACCTACACAGCCATACTACCGACTCCAAACAGCAGAAATATATCCGACAAATACTCTATTTATGTGGTATTCTCTTGCATTCGATGTAGAGATATATACGAGTACTGGCCGTCGTATTATAATTAGTTTCAAGTTTCATTCTAATAAACCTGTTAAAACGTTAGCTATCCTACACTATCTGCCTACCATGTCCAATAGCACACTGCCTACCCCTTCATCTCTGTCTATTGAGACGCTAAGAGAGCGTATTCTCACGGGCGGAGGCACCGGTGCCACTCGAGGATCACTATCAAAAGTTGCAACTCGATATTCCGAGTTTTTGCAAAGTCTATCATCAGCCTCCAACACAACTAATGATTCTAACGATAATAATGATAATAATACATCAATACAATCAGCCGCAGCAGCATTAGAAACAGAACTATCACTCCATGATCTCGAGATACGTAAATTACTATTATCATCACAAGCATCCGATTACAACTCATCCCAATATACACAAACATTACATAATATGCAAAATACACTCAAAACCACCCAAGCAGATATACAATCCCTAACGTCAACATTAGTTAATGAACGCCAAATTAAATCAAATAGAGCCGAATATAACGCATTAGCAAAATTAGCCAATGATCAAAAGTTAAATCCAGTACGGATTACACAAAATGAATTAAATCAAATTGAAGAGGAGATTAATATTGTGCAAAAGGAAGTGAAGGATGTTCAATATGAATTATGTGTGAAAGAAAAGTTAATGAGATGTTTCATGAGTAGTTTAGGTGATTTAACTAGTATGTTTAAGGAAGAGGAGATTAGGAAGAAGAAGAAGAGTGTGATGGAGGGTAGTAGTAGTAAAAGTGATGAGTGTAAAAAAGGAGACGATATGAAAGTAGATCAGGGAAGGAGTTTAAAGAGAAAACGGGATGATAATGATAAAGGTGGGGATGTAAGTGATGATATTGGTGCTCTTTAATGGTTGGGTGGATGTGTGGTGGTATGGACTGGGGAGTTAAGAGGAGTTAAGGTAAGGATACATCCTTTATTTGTGTTTTCTGCGAATATATCTCACCATTTTGGTACACATTTACACCTCCTCCTAACAAATAGGGGTTCCTTGAGTGTTTCTTGGAGTAAGGATATATATCGTAGGCCTTGGGGAGGTGTTCTATCTCAAAAACTGCATACAGCTTCACATGAGAGAAGGCCAGTTTTGGGAACCCGAACACTAACTTGGATCTTTCACAACAGGAGCTCAAAGTCAATTTATAGCGCTTTGACAACTGAATTATATCAAAACAAAATCAACCATGTGCCGCGTATTTACTTCCGTTGCTATCCTCGCTGTTGTATCTACAGCTAAGGCGGCCGATGATTGCTGCTTAACATCGGGTGACTCGTCATCGTGCCCAGAAGGAAAGACGTTTATGGAGGAGGTTGATTCGTTCGATGCGGAAACTGGCAATACTTACCATGCATGTTGTGCGGGTGGTAACATTGAGATGGAGTTAGAGACTCTGCTTGAAAACTTGGACATGTGCGGCTCTGATGTTCAGACTGCTTCAACGACCGAGGAGGATGGAGACGAGGAAACTACTACCACTACTACCGGATCTGGTGGTGTCAATTTGCAAAATGAAGATTGTTGCACGCCTGAAGGTACTGACTGCCCTATCCAGATGCCAAACCCAATCTCTGCTGCTGAAGCCAGAGCGGCCGGTGGTATCATCTGCTGTGAAGATGGTGTATCTCAAATGAACATGGGCAAAGATCTCCCTATGTCCTGTGCTGCTCTGGCTGCCGAGGAGGCAACTGAAGGAGCAGAAGTCGAAGTTATGGACGAAGATACTACCACAACAACTACTACATCCGGCGGCGGCGGTGCTAGTGATTGCTGCTTGACAGCTAGTGATTCATCTTGCCCAGAAGGAAAGACGTATATGGGTGAGTTCATTAAGGTCTTTATTTACATACCATACCACATTCTAACGATCACATTCCTCCTCTCTTTTCTGACAATCAGATGAGGTTGATACCTTAATTGAGGGAGAACCACACACTGCATGTTGCATGGGTGGCAACTTTGAGATGGAGCTTATGGATCTTGATTTGTGTACTAGCACCGCAAGTGATGGTGGAGGTGGGGATACAGCTGCCGCTCCCCAAGAACACGTAGCTCTTGCCGTTGGAATGATTTTAGTTGGTGCTATGCTTCAGTAGGTAGGAATATGAAGATTTGCTCGTTACCTTGTGAGAATAGGAAGATGTGTGTTGTATAATAGTTTGGCTAGTCTACTAGAGATTTAACCAAAAGTAAATTCTGTATTGAAACTTAGTCAAACCTTTTTCTTTAGTGCTTTAGACTTCTATCAACTGCATGCAATGAAAGAGCATCACATTCTTTCCGATGTCCAGGCAAATCAGCGACTTGACATTCCCTTGTACAGTAATGCACAACCGTACATCTACTACAAACAGATAGCAACATACGTTCTATCTCCTTACCACAACCACAGCAATTGCCCATCTTGGGAGTTGACTTCCTTGCCTCTAAATGCATCTTCTTCAGGCACTTACAAGATGTTCGTTTGCGGTAAAACTTTAAAGCATCACGCCTGCTACTACTGCCACTAAGACTCAGATCCCTCCACTTTGAAACTACCACCCGTTTATTGAGGACTAAATCAACATCATCTGTACCATTGTAATGTTCAAGAACCACAATGGATTGAGCAATGCGCGAAGCATTGTGGGTAGCGCCATCTATTAACAAATTTGTCCCAACGCATATCAATATGTCTATTGCCAATTCCCTGTTACTGTCATCACTCAATACCTCAGGATGTGTTCTATATGCATTGTTCAAAGTTACCATCCCCTCCATACTATCCTTCTTGCCCAAACTCATGAATAAATCATCCATGAATATAGAAACAGGATGATCGTCTGGTAGCAATGGTGAATTTTGTTGGAAAGCCTGGCCACAAAGCCCATGATGACAATATTCATGTGCAATTAATCCAGGACTAATACCCACTAATAACCTCCGCCAAAGCATATAACTTTGTTCTCTCTCTTTCTGTGCCTTAATCACCTCCTTCTTGGCCTTTCTTTCCTTCCCTTTGTTTCTTTTTCTAGATTTAGGTGGCATATTGTATTGTATATTGATTTGTGGGGGTATCAACGTTGTAGATACAATTACTATTATTGTTTACCTGGATGTCGGGATTATTTGTTGTGTCGGTATGTGAGGTGAGAAAAGATGATATACGAACATATATGCACCATAAACATAAATTTTGATTTGCAACATATCATATGCACTTACCTATCGGTATCTCCAGCTATCCGGTACCTTATATAACAACTCTACAAAATATTCAATATCTACTATACGATACTCAATGCAACACTTTGTAGATAAACCAATCACAACCGAAGTAAGTTGATATTGTTGATATATTAGGGTGAACCAACTCAAAAAAATGACGGACAATTATTGTGTTTATTATTGTTTATGTGTGCACCACAAAACAAAGTACGCACTGCCAACACTACGCCAACCGCAATATGTATAATACACCGAAGAATAATATCCAGCCGCTTATCACATGGCAACACCGAACACCTCTCTCATCTCCTCCATCCTCAAATCTCAAATCTCTCGGCTATAAAAAATAAAAAGGATACCGGGATACCATCATCATAATCTATCCACCACCATTTGAAAAAGTAAGCGTCATTAACTAATCTACTAATACATATCGATAGTACTATATTAGAGGATTATCGTCGTATAATATCAATACAAATCTATGGCCATGTCGTCTGGAATAATGGATAGGCTTAGACTGACTAGACATTAGAAATTTTCGAAATCCAAACATTGATGCTATGATAGCTTGGCACAGCCGTGACGTTTGTAGACAAGGAGAGGGCTCCATAGATGGTTTCAGATTGATAGAAGGCCGCCGTCTCTCGTACCTCTCTAGAGATCTCCCAGTTGTTGATGCCTTGGTGAAGATACCGTATCTTTTAAACCGTATAAGCAAGTACATAATCACACAATACGACTTTTGGCTTAATCTCAATTGCAAAGGCAAGTAATTTGAACACAGCCGTGATATAAACAGCGTGGCCTAATATACCTATAAATAGCCAAATAATGGCACCAATAACAGCAACATCAGTGGGTATACCACGTCAAACTATAGATGATCCAAAACTTATTAATTTACTCAAAAATTTATCCAACTTTGATGTTATCTCTACAACTTCTAATACTGCTAAGGATGGTATCAACGTAGACGGTACCGTATGTGGTATAGGTAAAGAGGATGTAGAAGCATGTAATAAAGATGAAGATGGAGATATAACAATGTCAAATGCCAACGAAGACGAGGGGGCTGCACCACCATCATCATCTTCTACTACACAAAAGCATAATAATGAACCGCCACCATTGGATATTAATGGATTAGTTAATGAATTGAGTGCCTTTCCCAAGTGGCAATTTCAGGAACAGGTGAGTAGTTTATATATGTTATTTACATGGTTTGATGTTGGGTAGGTTTGGTATATGTTGAGACGTACTATAGTTGTTGCTCACACAAAATTTCTCCAATCATCTGCTATAATAATCTTTATGTCTAATAATATATCTTAGGCTGATTTATACGAATGGATACATCCACTAAACGCAATCGATGCCACAATAAATTATTTTATCAACGAATATCCCTCATTGTTATTAACAACATCAAGTAGTTCCTCCACCAGCAGTGGTGGGGATACCAACAAGACATATGATATGCACCAACAACAAGAGGAGGTATCAACTTTAGTTATCAATCAACTATCCACAATCCTCCAATTTCTATCACAACTATTAAAAAATGCAATTAATAAAAGTATCTTTAATTCAGTTTCTGAATTATCATTACTATTAAGTTCATCTAACGACGATATTGTTAGTTTAAGTATTAACGTGTTATGTAGCTTGAGTATACCACCAATGTTACATCGACAAAGTTGTCCAGAGTTGGGTGGACATGTTACCGCATTGCATCGTGCTAGTAGACAAGGCTTTGGTGGAGGTGGTAGATGGCAGCCTGGTAGGGAACCTGGCAGTAGTGGTGAGGAAAGTAAGGGAAGGGAGGATTGCAATGTAATGTGGAAATTAATATCATTATCTAAAGGATGGGGATCAAAGGGTTCAGGATTGGGATTATTGGATTGTATTACCTTGGATGATGTCGATTTATTGGAGAATGATACGGTCGATAATAGTGCTGCCGCCGCCGCTGTTGCTGAGGATGGAAATGGAGTGGAAGGGAATGAGGGAGAAGGGAGTGAAGGGATGAATAAGCAGCAGGTTAAGGCACTGCAAAAGTGTGCTGGTGAGATTTCATTCGAGTGTTATGTCCAACCCAAGAAGAAAGACAGTGGCAATTGTGGTGCAGCAGCAGAAGGCGAAGGGGAACAGAAGAAGAAGAAGAGTGGCGGGCATTTGGTCACCTTGTATATTCCCAAGGAGGAAATGTTCATCCAACCTACATCTACATCTTCCCAGCCAATGTCAACAACATCCTCACCCACAACAAATAACGACGAAGAATCACCATCAGATCAACAGGCCGAGAAACGTCGTCGAATTGGCAGTCTAAGTCCCAAGAAGACCACTTTTCCACAAATCAAGTCTACATCACAATTATATTATGAATGTCTAACCAAGATATCAACTCAACTCGGCGTCACTGATGCCACGTCAATCTTATCATCGGAACAATTATATACCCTCCTATCATCAATTCGATTAGCACGTTCATTTTATACATCAAATACACGTATATCAGGTGTGGAAGATCGATTACGTGCCTTAACTTGTATGATACATTCTTATACAAGTTCCGAGAATGTAGGTGCATACTTTATTGCACAACCGGAGTTGGTTGGTGAATTGGTGGATTTGTTACGTCCTACTGTTAGTAGTGGGAATATATCTAGTGGAGTGGTATTGAGTATGGAGAATGATGATAATGGGGAAGAAGAGAAGAAGACTGATGGAGTTGATGAGGGAGTAACCACCTTGTCTAACACTACCGCAGCGGCTGGTGGTCAACAACAGAATACATCTATCCTTGCCTTGTCGGACTCTCCCATTGTTCCATACTCTATCCGTACCCTTGCCATTGAGGCATTAACGGCATTAGTAGCACGTCGTGATGCAAGTACAGGGTCGGTATCAAGTTTGTCACGACAGACGAATGTTTTATCGGTGTTGGGTGTGGGTAAAGGACAGTATTTGGGATTATTACCAACGTTGATTCGATATTCATTGGCTGCGTTGAATTCATTTCTGTTGCATGATAACAACAGCAATAGTGCCCCCGATGGGAGTATCACGATGACTACTGCCACTGATAGTGGGAAGAAGGAGAAGAGTGTCAAGGATATCGGGTTAGAGCTCGGTCTTGCATTTCTCAAGGCTACCAAGGCCCCGCCACTACCCCAAAGTGAACGTGAGGAACGTGCATTAGAATTTATTGATTCCGTCTTAACGTTGACATCTTCGGTGATATCCGTACCATCTGGTACCGCCTCACTTACCGATTGTGGTATCATCCCCGCATTGGTTAGTACCATTGCCCTTGATGGTCAAATGGCACGTCGGTCGTTAACTGATGATACCAAGGCAGCATTCTGTACCTCCACGGGAAGTAAGTCAGAATCCTATTCAGATTGTCTAATGAAGTTTATTTCAGCACAGGCTATTCAGATATTAGAAGGTGCTATTGTGACACATAACAGTGCATTATCGGCATTCCATGAGTTGAAGGGTGTTGATATTTTGGTTCAGCGGTTACATGTCGAAGTAGAGAAGGTGAAACGCCAGGCTGGAGTAGTAGAATCGTCGTCAGCTAGTTCTGCTGCTGCTGGTGATGGGGATACTAGTGGTGCCAGTGAGGGTGTCACTGATATGGCAGTGGATGGCGACGATGATGATACTCCAGCAACAGACACTACCTCAAGCACGCCTCGACAACCTCGCACTCTACAAGCCGCTCGTCGTACGTTACTCTTTAGTGCTGTAAACTGCTTAACAGTAGTCTTTCATCAACACGAAGTTGGAGCGAACAATCCTGCAACCGTTCCTCCGTCAGGCGGGGCCATGTTACGTAAACCTGAACTACACGATGTCTTGCTAGAGATTATGGACAATGTTGATTCCTATGGGGCAGTCTTGGCGGCACTAGTTGCCACCTTTATAACAGATGCAATGAATTCAGACCCACAAAGTGTTCATTATGTTCACAAGTCTGGACTTGCCAAGAGTTTCATGTCGTTGCTCATGGATAAGAAGCCAACCAAGGAGGAGAAAAAGGTACCAACTGAAGATACAAAAGAGAAGAAGGGAATGACAACCGAGGACAAGAAACTCATGGTTAAGCTCGTTTACAACTCAAGTATGTCTTCGAAAAGTGAACTTGTTACAGAATTGCTAGCAGCTCACCCTTCCATTGCCCCCAGTCGGGGTAATGCCATGCAAGAAATGAATGATATTGTAGAAAGGAAGGAGAATCCTAATGCCTCCGGTTTCGTTTGGGTAGTAAAAGATAGCATTATTGAGAAGCTTGGTTTGACAAAGGAGGAACTCGAAGAACAGTTACCAAATCCAATCCTAGAGCCTTCACCCGAACTTATCATGGCACTACCCAATGTGATTATGGCACTTTCACTGACCGAGGCGGGTGCCAAGGTTGTGGCTGAGGCGAATCCCTTCCCAGCTATGATGTCTGTATTTTGTAACCCGAAGTATGTCATGCCCAATAGTCGATGTCTATTGAATGAAATGGCGGCCATTCTCGGCACCGGACTAGATGAATGTATGCGTCACAATCCCAGTCTGAAGACTAAATGTTTGAAGGCTGTTGTTCAAACAATGAAGCGCGTCGTCACCATGGGTCAAGAGCTCATGGCCGAAGAGGATGCTGCAGTTGTTACTCCACCAACAAAGGATCTTGAAACTGCTCGAACTTGCTTGATACAATACGGATACAACATTGTTCAGTTACTTGAACAGGTTGTGCATAGTGAGGATCATGTTTCTTCCTTTGTGGCAGCCGGTGGCTTTGATGCATTGCTTGATTTGGCAAAATATTCTATCATGCCAGGAGGACGTGCTCTAGTGGCAAACGTGACATGTCTTAGCACCCCATCTGTTAGTACTGTTCAGTCTTCTATATCCAAGACACTGTCACTTCTCACAAGGACCGTCTGTTCCAACACAACGGATCCATCAAAACTCATCAAAAAGATTATCAAGCGATTAGATTCTCAACTGATAGAACATGGTGACTGTATCAAGGAGTTTGCCAAGACAGACGATGGTACCTTGGTTTGTGATGACATACTTGAAAACATTCCAACACTTGCCCTTCCCAACCTTGAAGATACAGACGACAACCGACAACTGATTCAGTTCTTATCTAAACTATTTAGAGGATTCGATCATTTAGATTGGTTGACGTCAAGTCTAGCCTCAATACTACGAGCAGCTTGTCAACGTGCAAATGAGTTGGGATTAAGCCGGGAACGTGAATGGAAGAAGGAGATATCATCCAAATCGTTTGAGGGTATCATGAGTAGACTTTCTCTATTACATAGATCATCCTTATATGAGGTATGCCGGATTAGGACACAGCCTGGCTTTGACGAAAGGGATGAAATCCAGAGTAAAACACCAGAACAACCATTAGTTTACAAGATACGAATAGTCTGTCAAGAAGGAGCCATTATTCGTAATGGAATCGACATCGACAGATGTGAGAATGTCGGTAATATGGAAATGGGAGAAGTAGTTTGTGCTTACGATCGTTGTATCAACTCCTCTGGAGTTCTCCGGTATCATACGAGCCGTGGCTGGGTTAGCGAGTTGACGAGAGGTGGCGGTCGGGAAAACATTGCAGAGGTTCTTGACGTAAGTGTCTTCACGGGTACGCCTCCAATCATGGTAGGCAGTTCTTCTGTGGGGGTTGGTATTAAACGGGTTGAGCTTGGGGTATCAGACTTACAGAGTGCATCTGCTTCAGTCCTTGCTAGATTACAAAAGGGAAGTACAGCATTACTGCAATGCTTTTCAATGCTCCAAACAAGCGGAATTCGAACAACGACTCCTCGACTTACATTTCAGAACAATAGTGTATCACCACATGTCATTGCGGTATCAAAGCTGCTTAGTTCCAACATTAGAGCTAACTTGGAGTATGACCCTGGCAAGAAAGACGAGTCAGAGACAGGAGATGAAAGTATGGATGATGATAATACGGATAAGAAAGAGTCCTCATTAGCCAAGTGCATGTATCTTGGGTCTCAACTGAATGCCTTACAAGCCGCTCTATATGACGAGAAGCGAGATGAACATAGATCTGTCTTTAACTTGCCTCTCCTAATCAATCTCTTTGCGGCTGATGGTTGGAAGGACGGTATACTTCCGGTTTCAATAGATGGTTCCGAGAATCAAGATTCAGATAATGATGATGGAGGTGTGATATTGTCAGCTATACGCTTTGTTCTCTTGGAGGGTCTTCGTGATATGGCTGACTTTACTGCCAAAGACAAAGTGAATGTTCAAGAAGAGGGTACCGATTCGTCAACTCAACACAAGACACAACGAATGAGCCGTGCCGTTGCAGCCTCTTTCCCACCGACCCTCTCTCTTCTTCGGAGGTTGGTGTCTAGACCACTACTTGTTGGGTCACAAATGGCAACTACACTAACCAAAATGAAGTTGGAGGACTTTGCCTCCTTGATTACAACACTACCTGAAACGGACGACGACCAAACTCCCAAGTTCAATGCAGCTCAGTTCACGAGATCGATCAATATGAAACTTGCCAAGCTCTCATTTCAAGATGTATTCTCGGATGACAAGTTCTCTTGTGTTCCAAGCCATGTGTTATTTCCCTGGGTGCAATACCTCACTGATGTGATTGGGAGCTTGGAGGAGGCAAGCAAGGTTGTTGAACCAGCGGAATCTACCACGACCTCCTCTACCACGGAACGTCCAACGATCGGTTCACTCTTAGCAGGCGGAAGAGCAGGACAGGAAGGTGGCAGACTTCTAAATCCTGCCGCTCTAAACAATTTGAACTTATTCCAACAGTTGGTTGGTGGTGCTGCCGGTGCTCCAGAAGAGGAGGAAGAGATCTTTGAACCAAGCGAAGGTAAGCAATGGCATGCTTCTCTTTATATTAGAAGTTGGCGTGTCCTTAGGATACCCCTACTTTAGAGGCCTTCTTTGTATCTAACCCCTTTCTTCTCTCTCAACACAGAATCCATTAACCAATTGTCAGAGATGGGATTCAGTAGAGAACATGCAACAGAAGCCTTGGAAATGTCTGGAACCAATAGAGTTGAAATTGCAATGGAATATGCTCTCACGGTAAGATGATATGTGATTCTTGTACTATTGATAAAAAGAACATGTCACATTTACCCTTTGTTCTTCCCAATGTAGCATCCTCCATCGTCTCCTGCTACACTTGAACGGCGAAGGGCCACCCGGGAACAAAGAAGGCAGCAACAACAAAACCGACGGAATGAGATGGCTGCACTTGAGGAAACTGCTGCTAGAAGTAATGCGGCTGCAGTTGAGGCAGCAGAACGTGAGCTCTCTGGTGATATAAATGAGGATGACACATCTGATAATAAGGCCAAAGAAGACTCGGATGATTCACCAAAAGATAAAGAGGAGGAGGATTCCAAGCCAAAGCCATTATCTGAAGAGGAGATAAAAGCAAAGATGGAGAAGGAAATTGAAGAGAAATCCGCGGCAGAGGCAACGAAACTCTTACAAACTATGAAGGATTCCCTGATCAGCACCTGTTTGAACGTCATTGAGAGTAGTGATACGTCAAATGTTTCCCTTGCCAATCCCGAGGAGATTACGACTAAACAGTCGGAAGATGTAGTGAATGATCCATCGTCTTGTGTCATTATCATGGCCAACTTTCTATTGGGTGTGACCAAGTCATATCCAGATCTCGAATCCAATATTGCAACACAGTTGCTTGAAAGGTTAAAGGGGAAGGTCGATGTAAAGTCTCCTTCGGTGAGTCTCCTATTCTAGTCTGTCCATAATTCTCTTCGGTAGTTAATTTGGTCATGTTGTTTCTCTAACATCAAATCTTCTACACTCTTTTTCTTAGCATTGTCGAGTCAAGTCAGGAAGTGAGGAGGCTAGCTTTGCATCACTTTGCCATGCATCTGTTGTTATCTTCCGTGCACGCCCCAATCTAAGACCCATGGTTCTTAAAGCTGGACTCGTTGGTATAATCACACACTGTATCCGAGCGGTTACTCTTACATCAGCACTACGAGGTAACGGCAAAGATGCATCGTCCTCCCTTGAGTCTGCTATGGCTTGGCCAACTTGGTTGACACCAGCCTTACTTTTACTTGAAGTTATGGCACAGCCCACATCTGTTACGCTTGAAGAAGATGTTCCAGCCAATAAGAAGAGTGAATATGGTAAACTTCTAGCCGAGCACAAGAAAATCTCAACAAGTCAAGAGAAGGCAATGAAGAACGTGTACTCTCTAGTAACGAACAACAAGGATGTTAGTAAGGCAACACCCAAGAAGTCCAAAAAGGCTGGAGAGTCTAAGAAGAAGAAGCATACTGACAAGAAATCAAGTGATAAAACGAGTGATAGTGATGCTCAAGCCACAGAGGGAGAAACGAAGGAGAAAGCAGAAGTAGATCCCAAGACGAATCCTCCCCCCATTCCACTGCTACATGCCATGATGAGAACCGAGACACAAGAAGCTTGCATGTTATTGTGCTTGCAACTCCTTGGCCTTAAATCAAAGCCTAAGAAAGGAGGTATCGACAAGGCTCACTTAGAGAGAGTGTGTCCACCTCCAGTTGTTGTGAATGGTGAGTACAATACTATGCTTTATATATCTGTTTAACCATTAATCTGGATATTCTCTAACTCATATCATTCACTTAAACTCCTTCCTTTCTTCAGCTATACTGGTCTTGTTGGTAAGACTACTACGAAGCCGCAAGCTTGCATCATTATGTTTGCAAATGGGTGGGGCTGATTTGATACTGGCACTGCCCAATCGTTCCTACTTCTCTAGAAATCGAGACATCATATCACTTGCACTTCGTAGAATGCTTGAAGATGAAGTGACTCTCCACTCAATGATGGAGACAGAGATTAGAAGTATAATCACAAAGGTCTACAAGAAGCAACATCCAGGCTCATCAGCTATTTCACCAAAAGTGAATCTCAAGTCATTCATGACAGCATGTACACCTCTCATTTGTAGAGACAGTGTCGTGTTCTTCAAGGCTATTGTATCTAGTGTCAAAATCGAATCATCTGGCTCGGCTAGCTCATCACTGGCAAGCTCTCGTGGTACTCAAGTTACATTACTTAGCAATGAAGAAAGAGCCAAGAATTCCAAGATATTGGCCTCTCATTTTGCCAAGAATGCTACAATCGATGCCGCCATTACAGCAGTATCCACCACATCGGATAAGCCGAACAGTCAAGAAGAAGCTCAGCCAAGACGTCGTTCCAAGTCTCCTCACCGCTCATCAATATCAAAGAGTCCGGGAAAGTCAAGCTTGCCCGTCAAGAGTACAATCAATGGTACACCTGCTAATCATATTGCTACTCTGCTCTTGAGAGATATCATGCGTGGTACTGATCTTCTTCAATCATCAACAGCAGATGAGAAGAGACCTTTCCTATCAACACTTGATTATTTGGATACTCTGTCCGATCTTGTATTGGCAGTGCCCGCATGTGGGGCTGCTATTCATCGATACAAACCAACAGGATCGTTTACCAAGTTTCACCATGCTATATCTGGATGCCCCGATCCACCACAGACAGCTGTTAGTTTCATCCTACACAAACTACTTCCACAACCACGAGAGACTAGTGGCTCAAATGCCACTGACTCTGATAAAGCACTCAAGTTACAAGCTTATAACAAGACGAAGCTATCTCAGGCTGGTGCAAGATTGATTGTTTGTCTAGTTGCTCGTTCAGGTGAAGGACGTCGTCGTGTTATTGCAGACTTGGCATTTGCTCTGTCGAGTTGTGGACAAACTCAGCCTGTTCAAAAACAGTCGGATGATGACAATACTGATATGTGGGCAATATCAACTTGGTCAGATCTGTGTTTCAGGAAAGTCCGCGTTAGTATTGTTTTTGTCACAAGAAATTGAACTGTTCAATATGAAGTATCGACAAGTTGACTACTTTATTCGAACTTAGCTTGTCTTCATTGATTGTCCTTGCAAACCAGATGTACTAACAGAAGTTATCTTTACCTCTCTTCTTCTACATAAATCGTGATAACGCGCATCTTCCAGCCTTTCATCACCCAGAAATAGTACCCCAAGCCCAACAGGCCAAGATTCTTCGTCTAACCTTTCCTTTGGTGTTTTGAAGATGTTGTTAGAAGCTGGTGCACCACACGCCTTGATGTGTGCCATGGAAAGGATCAACCTTCACAATCCAATGTCATCTTCTGTGGCCACAAGTGTCATCCGACCCCTCGAGATACTATCAAGGAGTACTGTCTATTCTACTGTCTCCGACATGGCTGAGAAGGAAAAAGCCAAGATGGAATCATCAACCAAAAAGGGTAAAGATTCTCGTCGTTCAACATTTGGCCCTACCGAACGTAGTGAATCTGTACTGTATGATGCGGGGTTGGAGGATGATTTCAACAATCCTCCGGATGAAAGTATGGACGACACTAACAGTGACATAGAAGAAGATGACGATGAAATTATGGAAGAGGATGACAGTGAGTCAGAGATTGAGGTACGTTTAGGGAATGTTGATTACTCTGACGAAGAAGATGATAACTCAACCAATGAGTCGGAAGATGACGAGGAGATATCAAGTGATGAGGATGACGACGATGATGGCTCTTCATCTGGATCATCTGTTGAAAGTGACGACATCGATAACGAGAGTGATGGGGAGGAAGAAAGTATGGACAATAGTGACGAAGAAGAAGTGGATATGTTTCCAGATGCCGACGAAGATGATGAACTTGCAGCAGAAGAGAATCTCTTCTTTGATGCTGAAAATGAGGCAAACTTGGAAGGAATGCCTGGCATTCCCCCTGGAATGGAAGGAGTCGACGGTGAATGGGCTGTGGTTCCTCCTAATGGTGGCCGTGCAGGTGCAACGGCCGCAGCTTTAGGCCTTGGCGGCATGCCCGGTATGCCTCCAGCTGGTTTATTAGAAGCGTTAGGCCTTGGAGGTCCTAGAGGTCGTGGTCCTGGAGGAGGTGAAGACGCTGAAGCAATGCTAGGTAATATAGTACGAGGAGATAGTATTGGTCTTCGGCAACTCCAAGAACAACTAGCCAACCTTGAGCAACTAGCGGGTCAGCAGAACATTAGAGTGGTCAGAGGAAATCGTGCTTCTGGTGGAGGCTTAGGAGGGTTAGGGGTCTCCAGTATCATAGGTTCTCCTCCTGTTCCAGAGCTCGAATCAGTTAATGTTCACCAACGCACCTTCGGAAGCAATAGTAGAAGTCTTCTTCTTAGCCCAATGGAGTCTGTATTTGGAGTTCAAGCCACGAGGACAAGTAGTAGACAAGGTCTTGGTGGAGATGGTCATGAAGAGCAAGATGAGATCCCCTCATTATATGATACTCAACTCTTCCCCGGTGGAATCTCTTCATCAACGCAGACAAGGGCTCAGCCGACTGTTCATCCACTTCTCCAAAGTGTCTCTTTAGCACCATCCAATAGCATTTATCAGCTAGAGAATCAACCTGATCAAAGTCACGCTTTAGGAGGACTTAGGTCAAGGTCTTTCATTACTGGTGCAAATGGTAATCTTATTCAAGTACATGATCGCTTCCACGATGGTGCAGATCCCAGGAGAGGAGGTCGTCAAGGTGCTCATTCTGGCTGGACAGATGATGGTATTCAACCTGATCGATCAACTGAAGACTTTAGTGTGGCATTTGGAAGTGCATTGAATGATATGATGGACCGTGCCGATGCTGCTCAGGCTAGCCAAGCCGAACAGAATAACGACTCAGGTGGTGATAATAGTAATGAACAAGACAACGAGGCTGGAAACGATGTGGCTGAAGAAGCCGAGGCTGTGAATGATGAGGTTATGAATGAAACGGAGGATGATCCAGCAGACGACCAAGCCGAGACAGAGAATGCAGCAGATTCGAATGAACCTGTCCAGCCACCACCTGCTCAAGAACAACCGTCAGAAGATGCCGCAGTTAGTAGTGCCATGGCCGATGGTCTTACGATCGACTCTGGTGCTTCTAATGAGCAGTCTGTCAATAATGAGACCAACAATGATGATAGTACTAGTAACGATGCAGTAATGGAAGATGGTCAAGCGGCTGAGGAGGAGACTGCACCTGCCCCTGACGAACAACAGGCGGCAGAGAATAATGAATCAACAGACGAAGCCAATCAGGAAGAAGTTTCTGGTCAGGATACTAATGCAGCTGACACCAATGATGATGATAATCAAGATCAACAAGCCATGGAAACAGATGATACGGCACCGGCAGCAGATCCTTCCGTTGAGGAAGAAGCAGATGCACCTACTAATGAGGAGAGTAACGAAGCACCCTCCGAGGAAGCTAACAATGAAGCATCGGCAAGTGAAGAGACAAACAATGGCACTAGTGGCGAATTGACTTGTCCACCGGATATCGACCCTGAAGTGTTTGCTAGTCTTCCACTCGAGATGCAACAGGAAGTTGTTGAACAGCATCAACAAGCACAGCAGATATCCGAGTCTGGTTTAGATCCCGAGGCCTTGGCCGCGTTACCTGAAGATATGAGAAGGGAAGTGATTGCACAAGAACAGAATGAACAACGTCAACGTGAACAACAGGCTGCACAACCAGCAGCAGATCCAGCAAATGCAGAGGAGATGGATAATGCAAGGTTAGTATGATTGTGATGGGTCTCATTAGCAATTTGGTCTTCGCACTTCCTTTCAGCACTCACCACATCTTTAATCTCTTTCTTCCTTTCCTTTTTCTCTAGCTTCTTGGCATCATTAACACCAGATTTGAGACAAGAGATCCTATTGACAGCTGATGATACTTTCATCCAATCACTTCCACCAAACATTATAGCCGAAGCGAATGTGTTGAGGGAAAGGGTGAATGCTCAACACCGACAAGCACAAGAGGCTGCGGCACAGCCAAGAAATGCCGCAGGAGGTGGCGGCGGTGGAGCAGTTAGACGAGGTGGTGGAGTTCCTAGACTTGCTCAACCTGATCCTGCTTCAAGGCGTCGTCAGAGGAATGGTAAATTGGTAAGTTTTCTAAGCCGTATAGTATGTCTGGTTCGTCTTATTATCGTCAAGCTAAGTTCACTCTCTTTCATACTATACTCAGCGGATTGAGGCAGATAGAGACAAGGTTGTTTACACCCCGAGTGATGGGGCAGCAGGTCCTCTATTGACGACCGAGTCAAGTAAAGCTTTCATCAGTTTACTCTACTTACTGTCACCTGTTCAGCCACAACGCACCATTCACAACTTTGCGAGGAATTTGTGTATGTGTGAACAATCCAGATCCTTTCTACTTCGCACCCTTGTTGGGTTGTTGAACAATGATAATCCTCGTGTTCTACAACTGATCAAGTCACTAGACAAGGATAACAAGGATGACGCCACTGACCTAACATCAAGCTTGGTTACATTCCCACCAACAAGTCTCATTGGAGTTCCACCAGTACCAATTCAAGATCGGAATCCGCATTCAAGACATCCCATGTTTAGGAGGAGACCAGTTAGCAACACTGCTGTAACTATTGCCGCTAGTCTACCAGCTAGCTCAAAAGGTTCGTCTCATAGTGACTCGATCCCTCCCGTTGTAGCAAGGCGTGTAGTTGGATTATTAGCAGTTCTTTGCAAAAGTTCAGCTCGTGTATCTTACAGCATGTTGTGTAATACCAGTGAAGATGAAGACACCTGTATGGAAAAACTATTAGATCTTCTACAAACAAGTCAGTACTCTCAAAGTGCAAGCAACCTTGAGCAACTATTGAATCTTATTGACATTGCTGTTGCTCCCATGGCTTTACTTACAAAAGACGGCCAAGAAGTTGACATATCAGCTGACAGACCATCTCAAGGCAAAGTTTGGGTGAAGGTACCCCGTGTAGTTGTGTCCAAGAAGAGGTTACATTCGTTAGTCAATACCCTCCGGTTGGAGAGTTGTGTTGATGCTTCTTTTCTAAAAATCAACAATGTGATGAGACGACTATGCCGTGTGGAGGCAAACAAGCTCAACGTTCTCAATGAACTTGCTTTGGTTGCCGAAGGGCTAGGGAAAGCTGCCATATTAGATATGAAAGCCGTAAGCGTCCGGTTGAGATCAGCAGCCAAGCATCATAAAGATAACGCGGCACGGGAATCTGACGGTGATAAGTCGATGCAAGTGTTAGACCCTTCCTCACACGACGGTGACTTTGCAGGTACCCCATCTAGTGCTGTTTCATTGTCTACTAGCAACTCTGAATTGAAGCTACTGCGTGTATTGCAAATGCTCAATGCACTGTGTTCCCAAGATGAAGACAAAGGTGAAGGACTATCTGCTGAGTTTAGCTCTCTCCTCAAGGGTCTCAACTTAGAAGCACTATGGGACCAACTCAACATCTGTTTGAATACTGTTTCGGTGCTTGAGGGAGTTGCCAATATCGACGTTGATGAGAATGATGATGCGGATGGGGATGACGGTGAAGAGAATGAGACCAATGAGGGAGCCGCTGCAGCAAATGGAAAGAAACCAAAGCTACAAAACAGTGTAGCTGGCTTAATCACTCGGTTCTTACCAGCAATTGAGGCATTCTTCATGATCAATGCCTCCCCTACTCCTGCATCGGATGAATCTGAGTCAGCTTCTGCTGATAATAGTCGTCTTGTGGAGTTTGCTGCAAGTAACAAGATACTGCTCAATGCCTTGCTTCGTTCAAACCCATCACTACTTGAGAAAGGTCTTCGTGCCATGGTGAAGATGCCCAAGTGTAGAGTGTTCCTCGACTTTGATGTCAAAAGGGCTTGGTTCAAAACCCAAGTCCGTCGTCTTCGACAGCAAGCAAGTCGTCGTTATGGTAGTGTTAGGCTCAACCTTCGCCGTAAACACGTCTTCGATGATTCCTTCCATGCCTTTGTCCACAGAAATGCAGAAGAATTACGTGGCCGACTGCAGATCACATTTGCCGAGGAAGAAGGTGTTGATGCCGGAGGTCTTAGTCGGGAGTTCTTTGCCATTTTAGCCAAGGAAATGTTCAATCCAAACTATGCCCTCTTCATGTCTACAGAAGATGGCTGTACTTTCCAGCCGAATCCAAATTCTACCATCAACCCTGATGATAAGAGGTATTTCAAGTTCGTCGGCCGTATTGTTGGAAAGGCAGTAAGTGATGGATTCCTTCTCGATGCTCACTTCACGAGAAGTCTTTACAAACACATGTTGGGAGTCAAGCCTACGCATCATGACATGCAGGCCATTGATCCTGACTATTACAAGAATTTACAAATGATATTGGAACACAAGTTGGAAGATATCGGGCTCGATCTAACATTTTCAACAGAGGATCATGCCTTCGGACGGAGTAAGACCATTGATCTCATTCCAGATGGCCATAAAGTACCAGTTACGGAGGAGTCAAAGGCTAAATATGTGGATCTTGTATGTCAGTATCGAATGACAACTGCCATTGAAAAGCAGATCAAGGCATTTTTGGAAGGCTTCCATGAGATGGTTGACATTGATCTCATCTCTATCTTCACCGCCAAGGAGCTGGAGCTACTCATATCTGGAATGCCAGATATTGATATTCATGACCTGAAGAAGAATACCGACTACAATGGGTATCGTCCGGCTGATAAGTTGATTGGATGGTTCTGGAATGTAATGTTCAACCTTTCCAAGACAGAGAAGGCTGCATTTTTGCAATTCGTTACGGGCAGTTCAAAGGTACCATTGGCAGGATTTAGTGAGTTGCAGGGCATGAGGGGTGTACAAAAGTTTAGTATCAACAAGGCAGGTGGTGGTGATACAGGTGCATTAATGTCTGCACATACATGTTTCAACGCCCTTGATTTGCCTGAGTATAAATCGGAGGAAGAAATGAAAGAGAAGTTGTTACTAGCAATTAGCGAGGGAGCTGGTGGATTCGGTTTTGCTTAAACAACAATAGAAAGATAGTACTGTATGTAAATATAGATTGAAATGACGATTGATTTAAGATATTAGACTACAATGCTCTCAAGCTTTTGTAAGTGTTGTTAAATATTCACTTCTTTTCCTCATGTCTAAGATCTATCCATGAAAGAAAGGAACTCTTCTATATTCAAAAGATTGTCTAACTTAATATCTCATCTTCCAAATCTCTTATTTCCTTCAACAACTTTAGTAACCGCATCTTTTCTTCTTCCGGAGGAGAATTGACCAATACAGTCTTGATGATTCATATGTACACATCAAATGTCACGAAATGTTAGCTTCTTATATCAAAATCAAACATATGCACAACATAACGTGTATACAATATGAAAATCTCTCACCTGATATGCAGCCCTTGCAGCACCAGCTAATTGATGTATACCTACTTTGGCATCACTTGTTATATTTGTATTGCAATGTGGTAGGAAAGAATTAATCTCAATGATATGTGAATGACACACTTCCATCAATTTGGTAGGTATAGAAAGTGCACGGGCTTCAATCTCCGCCTTTTCTTCAGGTGACATAGTATCATCTTTCCATGTACGTTGTAAATCTGCATAGGCAGCTGCATCATCATCAGCTGCTTGTAATAATGGTGAGATATCTAATGATGTAATTAGTGCTGAAGCCTTTGTGGCCGCTCCAGTTTCTCTATCCTTCTTTCGTTGTGTGTAATTGGCAGCCATTTGAGCTGCTGCTGAACCGATCGAGGCACCAATTGCTGCAGCGGCACCACCACCAGGCGTGGGTTGCTTGGATGCTAAGTTGATAAGGAATTGATCAATTGATAGAGCTTTGAAATTTGCCATTTTATAATTTTGTGTAATGTGTACTTTTGTGTGTGTTGATGATATGATATACGTTATATCAGTAATGCCGATAGCTGCCACCAAAATCGAAAGACTGCAAAACCCAATAGAACTAGTTGTTATGCGCTAATACGCATACGAATATGCTTCTTTTTATTTTATCATCTTGAGAGTACAAAATTGTACATAATCACAGTATCGTATTTATTCTGAGGTAAGTACGCTTTATGGCCATTTATTGCGGCCCGCCTGCCTCTTGAACTTGTTGATTGGTAACAATATACACTTAGTACATTGATATTATATACGCCTAAGACAGCAAAGCTCTTTAACATGCTACGGTACCGCGGGATTCTATTGCAATACTTAGCACAATAACAAAAACAAGTAGGTGCACCTTACCAACATGAACAACAACAAGAAACGCCCTGCCGTATCAGATACTACCCTTACACGTCGGTACAGTCGTCGTATTAATGCCAATAATAATGTTGAGGCCTCGTTAGATGACTGTGTGGATGATATCATATTATCTATTGCATCGTATCTCACATCATGTGAACTTTTTAGTTTTGCATTAACTTGCAAACGATTTGGTGCCAGAACAATGGTATCAACTAATGAAGATGAACAACAAGAAGAAGATATATGTGAAATCATATCAAAGACCGACTCGGATTTCGATGGAAGAGTACGTAAAGCTTATACTGTTTTACCGAATGGATTAGGAGTATTTGCACGACCATCATCCAATGGAACTACAATCTTTGCTCGCCCCCATCAAAGAGAGGAAAGTAGAGAGGATATGTTTATGGAGGGTGTGATTATTGAACATATATTTACCACAGATTCATACAGAGTTAAATTTCAGAATCAAAAGTTAAAGTCAAATGGGAATAATATACAAATGATACATCGGGAGGAGTTAGTATCTATTAAATATATTACAAAAAAGATAGAAGAAAGCTTGAGGTTTTGTGTGAAGATGGAGGGGGATACTATTTCTGTCTCTAATTATATTCTGGTAGACAGTGAACGTTGGGGTATTGAATCAAGGTTTGTTGAAGAAGTTGGTTCTGGTATGCTAGAACGAGTTAAATCACAACTTGAAAGTAGGGATTGTTCTTTGATGGAAGAAGCTGCATTACAGAAGTCGTTCAATCTTTTATCAGAAGATGGTTGCCTTATGTGGAGGGAAGGAGAATCTTGGATGGGCATTTGTCACCAATTTGACCAGGAATTGAATGTGTTATCCAGTGAAGCTTTTAAATTGAAGGTGACCCTCCACTTCATTGACGAAAGTACTGATTTAGTAAGTTATTTGCAATCTTATGTGAGTTCAGTTCGATGGAAAGTTTCTCTAATGTACCCTCCCCGCCTTTCAGGATCAATTTCTCAATAAGTCATCCCACATGGCAAGTATATGTGAAAATGAATTTACAGAACATCATGCTGGAATGACCAGCAACATGTTACTGTCCAGCAACAACTTACAACAGTATAGCAATATACCTTTGGGGGAGTGTCATAAGAGAGGTGCAAGTATGTTGATTTGCTTGTATGAACTGGGAATCTCTGGTATGTTAATGGATCTGGACAATATACGGTAAGTAGGAAAGGGTATGTTTTTGAATATGTACTTATGTTCATCTCTAATCGGCCATACCGAACTCGCAGAAAGAGAGTCGAGATAGCATTACTTATTGCCTTTCTTCGTTCCATGCAAGTGTCCGGTCCTTTCATCATAGTTGCTCCACTCTCCTTGGTCTCAGCCTGGGTTGAAACTTTTAATCTGTACACTGATGTGCCAGTTTCGTGTTTAACTGGTACAGAGAAAGAAAGGAAATCAATGTATTCGGGCCGGTTGAACTCATCATTAAGAAAGAGAACCGATTTCCCTGTGATAATTACTTCATATGAGGTTGCAATTACCGACTCAGAACAGTTGGATAAGATTGCAAAGTTCTCCCATTTTATCGTTGAAGAAGGAGAGGGCTTTGAAAGGTACCGATGTGAACTTCTTTCAAGCTTGAATTATAATCGAACTGATAATCGATTGTTCTTGCCTGCAAGTCCTATCATTTGTGCAAAGGATATGCTATCTGTGCTACGCTTCCTTGTCGGGGAATGGTTTGACGATGCAAATTTCTTCTCATTACTTAAATCTGCCAATGAGTGTAATGAAGAGAGAAGTCACCAAGTTGTAGCCAAACTGCAGACTATTTTGAGGGCATTTACTGTCCATGGAGCAACTAGATAGTCCACTAACATATATAAGACATTTGTGTTTTAATTGTTACTTATTTTACGTTTACATCAATACTGGTATCAACAAAGGAATAGACTGCTTCATATCGTCTCCCCTGCCTCTTGGGGTGGAGGCTGAACAACTTTCTCATCACCCCCAGTGGCAGCGACAATCTGTTTAGACTCCTCGTTGATAGTCTTCTTTTCTTCTTCCTTTACTCCGGCTGTTTCCGACTTCTTCTCACTCGAATCAACCTTAGGCACATTAGCAACACTACGATCCGGTTGACCAGGCAGAGTAAACCGCCAAGACCGTCCACTCAACACCGCATTCTTAGTATACCCAACCTTAACCATTCCCTTACCAATATTTGTCATAAAACTCTTCTTTTCAATCTTACTCAAAACCATTCTTTCATACTCCTTGAATATACTTGTTTCGGAGGTATTCATCCAATCGACTATTTCACGTTGTGTTACTCCATTACTGGTATTGGATATTGATATTATTGATGGAGATTTGGATGCCGCGATACATACACGTTGGGCTATGGCTGCTCCTAGCTTTTGTGCCTCGTGATCCCATGTAGAACCTTCGGCGGTAACCTTTTGTGATAGCATTTGGAGAAGTTGTACATCCGATTTAGAATCGAATATTGATTCGTCAAACTTGCCAGAAGATTTCTTCTTCGGTTTGACAACTGGTTGATGAACTACCGTGGCATCATTATCCTTAGTTGCAGAGGAAGTGACGGATGATGGTGCTACCTGTGGACTTGCCTTCTTAGTCTTTGCCTTCTTAGCCGGTGGAGGTTGAGGTGATAATACATCACTATCCTTCTCAACACTATTAACACTAGCAGCACTACTCATACTATCTGATCTTCGTTTCTTCTCAGCCTTGATGGATGTAGTTACCTGAACTGTAATCGATGGTGGTGGTTTGCCATTACTACTTGATACCTTGGGTAGTAAAAAGTAGAAACAATGTGATGCAATTTTAATTGCCATACCATCCGATAACATTGCAAATTGTCCTTTCTTAATTGTACGTCCACCAACCATTATCTTACGTCCTGTACATTCAATTGCAAAGAATCCGTGGGGTGGTAATGATGATTTGGCATCCATATTTGGTAATCGTAATATATCATCTGGCAATGGCTGTTGTGTGGATGATGACGGTTTCTCATTATTACCCCCATCATCAACTACTGCTGGTGGATCATATGGTTTATAAATCATACCATCCAATGGATCATCCGACGTATCTGCTGCCTTTTTACCCTTCTTATATAAACCAAGTTTACCCCCATATGCATCTCGATAGAAGATGGTACACATACTCTGTGATAATTTGGGTGCCTTGTCATCTTTACTTTCTTTTAATCCGACAAATGATGGATCTTTGGTATTATGTTCTTTTCCCAGTGTGGTTGGTAATCGGGTTATTGGTATTGTTATTACTTCATTTGTTTCTGATGAATTGTCTAACATTTTCCCAATTAGACAGGCATAGACTGAGATACCATTTGTGGCATTTGATCCACCTAATACTGGATGTTGCTTTACTAATGGATGGTTAGTGTTTAATGTTGGTGATTGTTGTAGATGTTGTGGTTGTGGTTGTATTGGTAGTTGTTGTGGCGGCACTACTTGCTGCTGTTGTTGTTGCTGTTGTGATAGTTGTTGCAGTAAAAGTTGACGACTTTGCAAGGTATTATTTGATGAGGGGAGTGCTTGTTGCTGGGCCGCCGCCTGCTGAGCTGCCGCTAGTGCCGCAGCGTATTGCATGCCTGCAATCATATCATAGTCCATGATGGTCAGGTATTATATCAATTCTACTTCTCTCCTTCCTCACTCCTCACAGGCAAAAGTAATAAACAAATTCATACTCTCATAAAAAAAAGATACCACAAAAGATACCTTTGGTGTGCGTCCACCACCATTTGAAAAGTAGATAAATGTTACATTTCTATAGCTGCACTTAGTCGGAGGCTATGGCGGAGGAGCCTAAACAGGTGGCCGCTGGAAGTGGAGAGAAAGTTGTTGTTGTTCAACAGCATCCGCCCCAAGAGGGAGGAGAGACGGGCTAGATAGGAGCGTCAGCCTTTAATAGTGCGAGTAGTGATGTAAAGGTATAATAATAGCACCAACAAACTATTATAAATGTTAGTGGACTATCTCTTAGTTGCAGTAATCATAAACCATGGACAGTAAATGCATTCAAAATAGTCCGTAACTTGGCTTCAATTTGGTGTCTCTTCCTTTCATCACACTTTTGGGCAATTTGGATAAAGAATCCTAAAGCTAACCCTGGCCGGTCGAACAGATTAGGGAGAAAAAAGTGTAACAAAGTCAGCATATCCTTTGCACAGTTGATTGGACTTGCAGGCAAGAACCATCGATGTGCAGACCGATATTTTAAGCTGGAAAGGAGAACATACCTGTATCTTTCAAAGCCCTCCCCTTCATCAATGATGACATGGGGACCGCCGATCTTATTCAACTTTTGTTTGTCATTAATTGCTACCTCATATGAAGTAATGATTACAGGATAGTCGGCATTCTTCAAGCCATTTTGATAAAGAGATTTGTTCAACCGGCCCGAATACATTGCCTCCCTATCTTCCTTTGTACCAATTAAACATGTGACCACATTGGAGAACTGTTTGAATGCTTTGATCCAGTTTGGTAAAAGTGACAGAGGTGCAACTATTACAAAAGGACCGGGTACTTGCATGGATCGAAGAAAGGCAATGAGCAATGCAATCGTAACTCTTTTTCTATGGAATAGATGGCGATTAGAGAAGGAGAAAAAAGTAGCATTATATTCAAAAATATACGCTCTTCTGCTTACCGAATGCCCTGATTCATCAACATACCAGGGACTCCATATTCATACAAGCCAATCAGCATACTTGCGCCTCTCTTATGACACTCCTCCAAAGGTACATTGCTAAACCGTTGTAAATTATTGCTTAAAAGCCTGAGTCGACCAAGATCTTCTGCAAATCCATCTTTAAATTCACTTGTCTTCTCCAGTAACGTATCACAATATTGATCCTGATTGGCGGGGGTACATAGCATGAGGTAAAAGGATACAGATACATTTAAATGCCGCATATCATACTCACCAATAAATCAGCACTTTCTTCTGATACATTTATTGCCTCTACCACATTGACGTCTTTTTCTAGCAGTTCTAATTCTTGCTCTAACTGTTGACAAATGCCCATCCAAGATTCTCCTTCCCGCCACATAAGACAGCCTTCTTCTGATAAATGACTAAGTGACTTTTGTAATGCGGCTTCTTCCATCAAAGACCAATCTCTACCTTCTAGTTGTGCTTTTACTCGTTCTATCATGCTAGTGGCTATTGATTTGACAAATTCAGATTCAATGTCCCACCGCTTGTCTATCGTAATGTAATGGGAAATAGAAATAGTATCTCCATCTCTCTTTACACAAAATCTCAGACTTTGTTCAACTCTCTTTGTCATATCTTCAATAGATACTACCTGAGTCTGATCTATCCATTGTTTATTGTTCCCATTCAACTTTAATTTCTGATTCTGAAATTCAATTCTGTATGATTCTGTGATATGTGAATGGTCAGTAATCACACCCTCCATAAAAATAACCTCTCTATCACTATAATGTTGCGGCAATACTATAGTTCCGTTTGATGATGGTCGTGCAAATGCCCTCGATCCATTTTGTAATACTGCATTGGTTTCACTTATTTCATCTTGTTGTATATCATCTTCTTTTGCCGTACCTTTTCTAGCACCAAATCGTTTACAAGTTAATGCAAGTTTCAAAAGTTCACATGATGTGAGGTATGATGCAATAGATAATATGATATCATCCGCACAGTCATCTAACGAGGCCTCAAAATTATTATTGGCATTAATACGACGACTGTACCGATGTGCAAGGGTACTATCTGATATGGCAGGGCGTTTCTTATTGTTCATCTCTTGCTTGTATTAATTGCAAGAGTGTGCACCTACTTTGTTTTCATATGTAATATGTATTGTACCGATCAATTGCAATGGAGATTAAATCCCGCGGTCAGCGGCGATGGCACAAGGTAAAGAAGCTTTGCAACTGTTCTTATGGCGTTATAATTGCTCTAAAGTGAATACTGTTACCGCCCACATACAATATCCTACGCAAAAATAGGTTTAGCAAAGCATAGTACCGTACTCATCGATACTTTGTATTTCTAAGTGCTATTGTACGATATTTTATTTTTATTTTGTTGCTGCATGGTCTCTAGGCTGCAATGAACAGAAAGCTGTGGCCTCTATGCTCTGTTTTATAGAGATATATCGTGTTGTATTGATGTTAGTATATGCTTGATAACATAGGTGATTAGTTTTACTTTATGGTTAGTTGTGCAGACTCAAAGATTACTTCTTTTAGTTTTGAGGATGGTACGTCTTACGTCGTTTAGTAACTTTTTTATCATTGCTATTGTAGCTAATAATTATCGCCTAACCATATTTCCTATTGCATTGCAGTCAAAGTATTATCTATTTATTAAATTATAAATGAGCAGTTTTGATGAGAGTATACATTACACACAATAATCTGATATAAAATATGCCGGCGTCATCTAGAAAAAGAAACAAAGGGAGGGATAGAAAGGCAAAGCAGCAGGCCAAGAAGAAGGAGAATTACGCTAAACTATGGCGTAGTTGGGTAAAAGATGCAGAATGTAATCATGGTTGTGATATGATCATATCAGACGATGATCATCCCGTTTCAAGCTTTATGGATCAGTTCTACTTTCATTTAAGTCAAAAAGAAATGAAAGCTTTTGACGTGGTGGTATCAGAAACTTTGAGGGAGTTATTCGTCACGCATAGGCACATATGGAATAATGAAAGTTACAGGAAATTAGTCATAGATGTATTGGTATGTATTGGAACAAATGAGATGTTGCATGAAGCGCGTGGTAAAGAGATTAATATGAGTTGGCCTATATGCCTTGCACACTGCACTGTAATTCTTGAACATTATGAAGGTCCGGGTAGTATTAATGTAGCATTTAATTGCGGTGGCTCAATATCAAAGAGGCGAGATCTTATGCCGAGTAGTACTAGTAGCAGACGTGATTTGTTGAAGTTTTACCGCAAAAGAACAACGTGCAAATGCTTGAAGAAGACGCATTTAGAGGCGAGGAAGAATAAGCCCAAGATGGGATTGTGTTGGTATTGTGATAAGGATATGGAACGTGTGTTGTTATCTCTATGTAGCAGATGTATGGTTAGCCAATACTGTTCAAGAGAGTGTCAAGTTGCCGATTGGCCTAAGCACGAAAGTGTATGTGATCAGTTTGTTCGTCAACGAGAGATGAATGATGAAGAGAAGTCTTTTGGTTAGAAGGAGGACATGCTGAATAGAGACGGACGATCAATCCTCAAGAATATCCATTTCGCACTAGGATTTAGATATAAAAGTTCATAACGACGCTATCACTCGTAAATGGTCATAGTACATTAGACGTATTCCACATTGAGAAAAACTCAAAAAGTTAGACGTATTCCACATTTATTAGTTGAGAAAAACTCCATATCTGTTACCTTATAGAACATATTAACTTATGATACACATATCGGTTCTTTTCCGTTTCTTATTACTACTGATAGTCTTTGTCTGTATCATTACTGCCTCGGGATATGCTCGGAGTAAATGCCAGCACGCCTCAGTAAACGCTGGACTCTTCCGGACTTGTTCATCCTCATTCTCGATCAGCAAATGAAAAGGAAGCTTATTATCAGCATTTCTCTCCGAGACCGGCGTATTCCTTTCTACAAGGTACTTTATAACATCAAAGTTAGCAGCTCGGCATGCATAATGTATTGGGTAATTCTTGTTTGTATCACAGACATCAAGCCCATTAGGAGCCTCCATTAAGAACTTAACAACATCAGCTGTGGCATTACGACAAGCAATATGTATTGGACGTACTCCGTTCCGGTCCACTACTTGTAATGCAGATAGATTCCCTCTAACAAGAAGGTATATTGATCCGAACGATGTATCTCCTCGTAACAAAGCACGGTGGAGTGGGAGGTGGCCATTCTCATCGGGTGTAGTCATCTGATATATATCCCGAGATTGTCGGACATGGAAGAGTTGCTTTTCTAAAAAGCTAATTACAGATGCGTTACGGTCTTGCCTCTGTCTATTGTTTCCTCCTACCAGTTCAAGCACGCTTCTTCTTTCGTGATCAACAATCCCGATTGCATCTGGACAGGCATCATAAAGAACTTTAACTGAGGCAAGACTAACATCCCCATAACACCCACAAACTAAATGCAGCGGCAACTGTCCCTTGGTGTTAGTCTTTGATATGGCACTAGGATCGTGCTTAAGTAATACTTTGATTGTCTCGGCGTCTTCTGTAAGGTGTATTGGTAAATGACCACCTCCACCAAGGTGATAGTAATAGTTAAGGCTTGATGCATTATCCCGTATATTGATGCTTTCTGGGTTCATCTGTAGAAGATAGTCGACTACTTTAGCATTGCCATATATGCATGCCTCGTGTATTGGTAATCTACCATGATCTGACTCGATTCTTAAAGATTCTGGATATGCTTCAACTAACATTTTGCAGAACATTATAGATTTGTCTCCGGATCCGGCAGCCAGATGAATCGGAAGACATGATTCTGAACTATCACTTTCTTTTGGGGATGAAGGGTGGGAATCAATTAGAAGTTGTAGGATACCCATCGAAGAAATGTCATCAAAGCATGAATTGTTGCAAAGATTGTGTATTGGAAGGTATGGTCCTCGATCTGAAAATTCTGAGCCATTATCAGGTCGTTGTGCCCCTTCTGGCCAAGCATTCAATAAAAGTTTAACTACCTCAATATTCACATTCACAGCAGCAGAGCATGCCAGGTTTAATGGTGTCCTATTGGAATCGTCTTCCAGACGTATTGAAGTTGGTTCACATTCCAGTATATATTCTAGTATATCTTTCCGATCATTAATCTTTGGACTACATAAAACGGCATGAATTGGATAATAACCACGGTCATGGAATCTGCGGTCACATTCTGTCGTTAAAGCTTGGGGGTATAATTCAACCAATAACTTCACTGTAGATAAGTTCACATCATCACAGTCTCTTATCGAGTAGTAACAAATTGGTAAACCGTCGCTTTCTCCATTAGTTTCATATGTTTGGCGTACAACGCCATTATTACAAGCAGACGGTGGATTCCTAGGAATACTCACGATGCACATCTTCCCCAGTGCTTCGGGGTAGTTCTTTGCTAGCAACTCAACAATTAAACTGGGACAATTAATATTGAAGCATGCCACATGAAGTGGTAACATATCATCTTCATAATAAAGACTAGCCACTCCAGGGTAAGCACTTAACATCCACTCTACAATCTCAAATAAAAGTTCTTTGTTTGACTGTTTATATTCAAGTAATAGCCGATTAAGGCAGTGTGGTATATCAACCGATACTTCAAAAGAACCAGGTATTGTATCAATCATATGTTTCCATGCATCTAAGGAGAGGTTGTTGGAGTTGATAAGCTCTCCCATCATGTCTAAATGAGCCATATATGGGTCGTCCTCTTCGTCCATATTGTTGGTTGCAAATCTCCTTTTGTAGGGTATATCTAAATCGTCGGATCTTCTCTATCTTCTCTCAATTTGCAATGATGATGATGATGATAGGTAGTTATGTAAGTTGTTCAATAAATATGTGGGAAGGTGCACCTACTCAAAAAAAACGACACAAGAACAAGTAATTCCTCTCTTATTGCAATAATTATTGATACCACGATAACTTAAGTACCATTTTTCGAAAGAGCATTATAAAACTGCTAATATACGGTCGTATACGAATTCAATGCCATGACATAATATCAAAGCCATACATAGCGGCAGCAGTGAATCAGCCGGAAAAAGTACTTTTGACATAAAGAGGAAGATTTATTACATGTGGAATATCCTGAGAGTGAATAAAATATGACAACCGTTTTTCTGCCAATGACTTTGAGAGTAGATAAGGGCATAGTTAGTAGTATTGTGGCAGTGTGTTTATCATGATCAATAGTACCTACACAAATTGTAATGTTGCAAACTACTACCAATAATAAGCCACGACGATCGGCTATAGGCTTACTAATCATAGCGATATTGGCCTCGCTTTGCCTAAACAAACTTGTAAATTTCATTATTCCTCTCGATGACGATGATTATGACTCTGTCTATAATCATAGAAGATATCTAAGCCTATCTAACAACAACACTAATATCATTGCACATGATGATAGTTATACTGCTACTGGCGGTGAAGATTATGATGATATAGATGTTGCTTTTCCTACTGATATGATAGAGAAATTAAGATGGAGGCCACAAGATATGAACAATAATAATTGTCTTACTAGACTGGCCAATTCAACAATACATTGTGGTGTTGGTGGCCTATCACCAATAAACAACGCAACATTATCTAATGGGGAGGTAAAATATTATTGTGGCGGTGTACCGATGGTTCCAAATTACTGTTTACTGCCGAGTAACGGGAGTTGGGAATTAGTTAGCAATCCTTCTCCTCTCCTCCACCGGTTGGGAATAGGCAGCGCCAATAGCAATGCTCCACCGCGTTGCAAAACAATGAAGGACTTTATTAATGGTACATGGAAGGGTACAGAATTCTCTAAACAAGAATACATCCCATCATGTAGTGCTATCCCCTTGAGCCCATTTGCTTGGACACAACATATACAAAATGTCAAGCCACAATTATCCTTTTTGGTGATAGTCATATAAGAAACCTCTTTACTGCAATTGTATACGGACTACGTGGTATAGAATCCTTTGTAGAAGGACATACTAGTAAGGAAGAAAAACTCAGAGGAATCGCATTATCATATCAATGGAGATTGTATCATAACGGAACGGCTAGTGATTCTATAACAGTACACTCGGACGTGAAATATCATGACCCACAGCTATTTGATGATTGTCCATGTAATAATGAAGTGAAGAAATGTCTCCGTATTGCCTTCTTTTGGTCACCAACTTATCAAGAACAACTAAACTACATGCGTCATATAAAAAAGTGGAATACTGACCTTGTCATAGCATCGCCGGGAAATTCATATGAATCATTAATAACTCTATCGACGGATTGGGCATCCAAGCTTGACTTGTTACTACTAGAGGATAAAAGTCTTCATCTTGGTATACTGCACTTTCCATATGGAAATCGACAACCAGCTGATCGAGTGGAAGTATTAGAAGCCTGGGTTAACAATGGGACACTTGCCAATAGAAAGTCAGCATACCCGCCTCGAGTACAAAGTGCCATGAATAAAGAAACTGTGAAACGGAAGTCATACTTGCCACAAAGTGCCATGAACCCTCCGAATCTAAAGCAAGGCTCTAAAACATTCCACTATGCTTGTAGTCTTGGCAAAAAGGATGTATTGAATGATAATATAAACGCGCAGCTGAACCATGCACAGACTTGATTGATACTGTTCATATAAGGGCATTGACTACAGTTCATTATGCACTGTCTTGGTAACACAGGCATATTAATGTTTGTCAATTCGAATATAGTTATCAATAAGGTTGAAGGGGCGAATTAGAGGATACAGGTGACGAAAAGATTAGTGGGCAGATGCAAATAGAGACGTCTGAGTAGACGAGGCTGAAGTGAACAATAGTGCTAAACTAAAAAGAGAGTGGAGAGTTTGCAAACATAAGACTGTTTACCTATTATGAAAATAACTACCAAGACACTATTATGCAACCAATTGCGTCTAGAGCACCTTGGCCCAAGAACGAACAACTTATGTAATCCAAACCCCTAAAATCAATATGGATTCTTCTGGACTGATTGACACGTTTGTTTGATGATAGACAGCTCGTCAGGTTTCAACTTCATGAGGAAACTAACCCATTTGTCTACACTAAGCTTCTTGTCTGTAAATTTACGATGCTTCAACATCTTAACTAGGAGATCTTTGAGTCTGTTGTCGATTTCTTCATCATCATCTGATTGTTGTTCGTAGAGGGTGCTTAGTTCAGGAAGCATGCGATTGATTATCCTGGAAGTAGAATTGAAACCAAGATATTGGCCTCGTCCAAGGTGGCCTTCGAGGAGAGCCACGAGTTCTCCGTTATTACTTTCTCGAGGAGAATCTTTCATTAGCAGTGCAAACATCTCATCTTTGTTGTTAATAATAAGGTTGGCAATTGCATGTGGACCAAGCATCGATTTGTCACCCATTTTCATACTATCAACTACCACTTCCAAGAGATTCTCGTTCGTGCATTCTTCATCATCCTTCTTCATTTCATCAATCTTCTTCTTCAATTTGATATTCTTCTCCTTCTCTTTCTCTGCCTTTTCATAATACTTCACTGCCTCGGTGTTTTGTTCATATGCCTTACTTTTCCACTGTTTAGCTTCCATCTTCGCACGCTCGACATCCTTTTTCAACTTGATTTCATTCTTCTCCTTGTCGGCAACCACCTTCCGTAACCTCCCCACCTCATCAAAGAGGCTACTGACCACTTCACCTTGTTTGTTATTCAGTTTATCTTGTTCGTTATTTAATTCATCTTGCTTGTTGTTCATTTCCTGTCGTTTGATGTTCATTTCCTGTCGCTTGTTATTCATTTCATGTTGATTATTATCCAATTCATCTTGCTTCTGTCGGATCAAATCCATATCAAGTGGAGGGTCGTCACCTGCGTCGTTAGGATCATCAGCATCAAGGGCAGCCTCCACGTCGATCTCCTACATTGTTGAATAAAGAGGATGGTAAATAGTATAACAACACATAATGAGAGATAAGAGGATGATACGATCGTATACTAAACGAGATACAAATGATATAACATACCTTGCCCTCATTGTTCTCAGTTCCCTATGGTAGTAAAGTAGACAAATATGAGAGGTTATGAACTGAATGAGATGAGTCATCCCGTCCGAATACACTTACCATGTGAATAACAGGATCGAAAGAAGGTCTACCATCCTGCTTCTGTTTCTCCTCCACTTTCACGGTCTCTTTATTTTCCTTCTTGACAATATTCTTGGTAGGTGATCTGGGGGGTATATTAGGTAAAAGTGGCGGTCCATCATCCTCATCATCAGAACCTGACATATTATCTAAGTCTACTCCATCGGGAGACTTAGGATTGACAAAATCCCCTCCTTCGTAAGTAGGGGGAGAGTTGGGTGTGGCATCTGAAGCCAGACCACCAACAGCATCCTTATCAGGTCCATTAATAATAATTTCGTCCTCCTCATCATCAGATGGTGGGTCTTTGTTGTTATTAACCTCGTCTTCGCTATTGTCCATACCATTGTCTTCTTCTTCATCAGTACGATGGACATCTTCCTCATCATCATGAACTGAACCTTCCTCGCTTTTGTTGGGTGGGTTGGGAGGTGTGGCAACTACCTCATGCCCTAGAATAATCTGTACTTTTCGATGCACGTCAGGATTCTTGGTGGGTAATTCTCTAAGGATTGTTTGGGATCTAACAATTTGAGTAACTCCAAGTGATTTGATAATTGCTTTGCTTGCATGCCTCTCAATGTAATTAAAAAGAGCTCCACCTTCTTCTGTAACTCGATCCACGCTCAACTGTATGACCTCACTATTTTTACATCGTGTTGTTGCTTGATAAAACTTTAATCCAACACCATTTCTTCCTTCTGATATGCATGCAAATTTTCCAAATATCTCACGTAACTTATTCACTATCCAATTCATACGAAGTTGATTACAATTTACTTTACCAACATACAATCCATTGGCCTCACAAATTATGTCAACGAATGCAATTGTTTCAGCATCACCCTTATCGAGGGCTTTGGCAGTACCTTCACCTCCAGGGAATATACTTGATGCTGATGCCACTATATCGTCAATCGTTAGATCAGGAGGAGCAGCAGGAGGAGGAGCATCGTTATTGTCATCTTCCTGTGCAACAACTTGTTTGGCATTAGTATTAGACGATGCTGATCTTGTTATTCGCATATTATTTACTAGTCCACCCCAGTAAAATCGGCCAAACAATTAATAAATGTTAATAAACAGTTGAAGTTATTAATATTTGTTCATAAGAGAACATAATGGCATGAGATTGATAAGTTGGTGCATCATAAAAATGTGCACAAGATGTGCACAAAAATAATATACGGTTATTATATAGCTCACGTTTGTTGTTTATATAAAAACCGCATACTACACATAGATACAATAACAAATACACTTACCACTAATATATAAACAAGTGATTCATAATAAGAGAAGAAGATGTAGGTGTAAGAGGGTTTGTATATTATTGAATCATATTATAAACTTAAGAGGGTGAACTTACAATTGATAAATCGATATTGAAACTAATGTGCACTGCTAGATATTATTAACGATGGTGGTGAACGACGTTATAATGAGTAGTATGATCAATTTAAGGTAGTATTTGTTGGGTTTATTGTGAAGCAGCACTATGGCGCTACCTATTATAAGCTGCCTGCACCGGAATGTGGTGATAAGAGAAAACAATAACGTTTGGCGATTCACGATTGCCTCTCACCTTGCTCAGATGGCTTGGGTACTCTTGTATATCGTCTACTAACTGAACTCATTCCTCACTATATGAGTTTATAAAGTGATAAACACTCACAGCATATGCAAGGTCCTCCACTATACTTTTACAGCCACATGTTGGCAGGTTTCTTGCCTCAGAATGGGCAATTTTGTTGTATTGGAAGAGCCAAAAGCTAACTTACTTTCATGCAACATTAGCAACCAAGTGGGGATAGCATCATGTAGGTACTGCTATAGTGGTTGTTTACCATTGTATGGGTGTATAACAAGTGATACACCCACAGCATGCTTGTAGGGCCCTCCGACTTACTTTTGGAGATACTTTTACAGCTCGTGTGAACTAGTTACATTCTAATATAAAGTAGGCACCGAAGCGAAGAGGATCGGGCATTTGATATAATGAGTCTATCATATGTAAGATACGAATATGGTTCAAACTTTCGCTTCTTTATCTTCTTAGATAAACATATGAAATGCAACTATCATAGAGCAACTACAAGCTACTCAAGATTGCATTACCTTTTTCTATTTCTGGCTGTTGTAACGCTCAATAATAACCAAAGAACTCCCCTAAAGCCTTTCCAGGAGTGATTGGCTTATTCCCTCCTTTGTGGATGTTCTCTTTGTTCTCTTCTCCTTCTTCAGTGATCGTATTATCCAATATGACACGCCTGAATATCTTCTGGATACTAGTAGCGGCTCTATTTCGTCTACCCAACTCGTTCCTCGCCAGCCTTCTCCTCACAGAAGCCTGTACAGTGATAATATCTTTAGTTGTATGTAGATAATTCATCCTTGCGGTATACGCTCTATAAGCTGCTTGGATCTTCGTTGCGGCTTGGTAGTTCATCATTTCCTTGATAAAGTACGAGATGCTGAATAATAATACCCATGGAATGGCCGAGGCAGTGATGATCCAAGGGGGCATATTTGTCCAAGTCCTATTTCTCTTGTTCGTACTATTGGGTACCACTAATCCAGTCTTATCTTCTTTCTCAATCTCAATGCCCGCATGCTCGATGGCAGGAATAGATGGTACTTGTTCATTTGCCTCAGTGGTAGATACATCTCTAGAGAGTGGCTCGACGTCCGATTCTTGAATGAGTGAATCAAATAGAGGCAGGACGACAGCTTCCGCAAAGTGCCAACTACTTTGGGGGTATTCATGAAAGACTACGGGCGTCGTCCAATTGCCCGGCGGGTAACACAACAACGGGGATGGCTGATGGTTGACATCGATCAATTCTGTACGATTCTTGCCCCACGGTACCATATCGTTATTGAAGTAGGAAGAGACTTTACCAATGAAACCGGCCAGTGAACGTTTCCCTTCTAATAAGTCTCTATCAATGATAAATGTTGGGATACTAAATGATGGGATACGATTGATAATACTTGAGCTGTTCATAATAATACTATCAAGTAACGACCTCATAATCCCAGCAATATCCATTAGAATCCTTGCTTCGCTGATAATACCACTCATCTTGTTAATGGTACTACCGACACCTTCATCTTCGAAGAAGTGGATACGTATAAGATTGGTGTTACTTGACGGAGAGTTGTTCTTCTTGTTAACAAGTGCATAAATGCCATCCAACACATTTGAGGCGGTGCTACGTGAGGAAGAGGAGAGTCCTTCCAATACTTCCTTGGCCGATGATGCATATGGTTTAACAGTTGCACCATATGATGTACCCTCTTGACATAATACTAATACGGAGGCATATAATAATGTAATAATAATACCAGCAACTGATAATAACCTTCCGATCCTCATAGCATTATTGTTCTTGGCAGGTCTGTTGACGTTGTTGGTGGTCATTAAACCAATAAGACGACGATGATGAAAGAATGGATCATCCCTGGATAGATCCCGAGGTATCTTCAGTGTATCTCCGATACGGAGGGGAGCGATCACTTCATTAGCATCACGTTTATCAATATCAAGAACATCCCACGGGTCGTCTTGTTCTTCCTCACCCTCTACATTCGGTCCCTGCACATTGAGGTTGTTATTGGCAGCGGGGACTCCATTTCCATCAACATTCTCCTCTTCATTCTCCAATTGAGGATTAATGTCATCAAAAATATGATCATTGTGATGATTATCAACATTCGAATCATCATCTCCTCCCCCGTCTTCGCTATTGTTGGGTGAGTTGGGAGGTAAGAGAGGTGCTGCATCTCCATCATTATCTCTCTCATCCTCGCTATTTCCAGCAGGAGACTCAGGATTAAACAAATCCCCTCCAGCAGGTGAGTTAGGAGGTGTGGCAACTACTACCTCACGCCCTAGAATAACCTGTACACTTCGATGATCCTGCATAAGAAGGACCTCTTCCTCATCATCGTCGTTGTCTGGATTGTACACGTATGACATAATCTTTTGTTTGTAGTGCTCCAAACACATACCGAGACATTGAAATTGTGCCTTCGACATACACCCAAGAACTTTACATAATGTTGAGTGAGATATACAGTATCCTCCACAATCTTTCTGTGCGTCTCTTTTACACCATTTATGCTTGCATTTCCCCCTTCCCATAATGTAAAATCGTCAACAATCGATGTAATAGAATTTATTGATAATGATAATGTGTGTTATCTCTTTTATGGCGAAGAAAAATTATGCCAATTTATTCGGTAATAAGTTATAATATAAATGAAATCTATGCTAAGGGAGGGGCAAATATTATAGAAAGTAAGATGTAAAGGTAGCAAAGGGTAGCAACAAAAATAAAGAAGATTTCTGCAACATAAGGTAAACTTTTTAAAACTACCAACTTGTAGCAATAGTAACACCAAATTATGCAGTAAATAAAACTGTCAAATAATGATTCAAATGAAGTAGAAGCGAGAGGGTGCGCTGCTTACTAACCTACTAACCTACAACAACCCAACCTCCGTCCGCTATCACACCATAATTTAATAATAAATTTTGAAACTTTCGATTTGCGAAAAATAAGTTCCGATCCAAACCCAAAAATTTAGGACATTCAACACAATCAAGCAGCTGTATGCCATCACCCCAGTGCATATATATTGGTCATTCACCATTGTGTGGGTCCGGAAGAAGGCCTTGAATGCTCACAGCACATTTGTAGGGCCCTCTGTCATACTGTTATAGCCATGTCTAGGTGTATTTTTGGCCTCAAAATGGCCCCAAACCCAAAAATTTAGGACATTCAACACCATCAAGCAGCTGTATGCCATCTCCCTGGTGCATATATATTGGTCATTCACCATTGTGTGGGTCCGGAAGAAGGCCTTGAATGCTCACAGCACATTTGTAGGGCCCTCTGTCATACTGTTATAGTCATGCCAAAGTAGAAATTTGGCCTCAAAATGGCCCCAAACCCAAAAATTTAGGACATTCAACACCATCAAGCAGCTGTATACCATCTCCCTGGTGCATATATATTGGTCATTCACCATTGTGTGGGTCCGGAAGAAGGCCTTGAATGCTCACAGCACATTTGTAGGGCCCTCTGTCATACTGTTATAGCCATGTCTAGGTGTATTTTTGGCCTCAAAATGGCCCCAAACCCAAAAATTTAGGACATTCAACACCATCAAGCAGCTGTATGCCATCTCCCTGGTGCATATATATTGGTCATTCATCATTGTGTGGGTCCGGAAGAAGGCCTTGAATGCTCACAGCACATTTGTAGGGCCCTCTGTCATACTGTTATAGCCATGTCTAGGTGTATTTTTGGCCTCAAAATGGCCCCAAACCCAAAAATTTAGGACATTCAACACCATCAAGCAGCTGTATGCCATCTCCCTGGTGCATATATATTGGTCATTCATCATTGTATGGGTCCGGAAGAAGGCCTTGAATGCTCACAGCACATTTGTAGGGACCTCTGTCTTAATGTTATAGCCATGTCTAGATGTGTTTTTGGCCTCAAAATGGCCCCAAACCCAAAAATTTAGGACATTCAACACCATCAAGCAGCTGTATGCCATCTCCCTGGTGCATATATATTGGTCATTCACCATTGTGTGGGTCAAGAAGAAGGTCTTGAATGCTCACAGCACATTTGTAGGGCCCTCTGTCATACTTTTACAGCCATATGTTAAGTGTGTAGAAATCAATAAAGAGGAGGAAAATTTGACTCAACAAGAGGCAATGTTTGGCCATCAAGTGGTTGTATGCCAAGGTGCTTCAATATTGATTGAGGTTCATTACAATGATGAACACGCGGCATTTGGAGGGCGCTATCCCCCCCCTCCCCTTTCCTTCCCCCCCAGAATCTTCTCCTGCGAATTAAAAAGTGTACAAATGAAAGACACCCCCCCCCC